>Ga0129324_10000221_pt1 | contig 41032 bp, 40 predicted proteins | sample CPBDNA_7_FD_96879 | JGI IMG/M metagenome (GOLD analysis project Ga0129324, IMG submission 96879) | Freshwater to marine salinity gradient microbial communities from Chesapeake Bay, USA - CPBay_Spr_15_0.2_DNA | ecosystem: Environmental > Aquatic > Marine > Coastal | place: USA: Chesapeake Bay...
CTCACCATCGCGTTGACTAGGCCATCAACGGTGTCCCACCATGGGGTCATCGTGATGAGGCTGCGAGCAAAGACTCGAAGAAAATCCTCATCGGCCTGACGGTTGTATGCGGCAATCAGATCGTATGCAGCGTAATGAAACTCCCTCTCCGGAAGCGCCATCAACTCCCGAGCGGCCTCACCGAGTTCGGCACTGGTTGGCAAATCCTGTTGAGCCCATGCGTTGCGCAGCGCTCGGCGACGGTCGGGTGCAGTCACCCCGATGAAGGGAGCGACCTGTTTCATATAGGAATAGGAACCGTCCGCGCGTTCGGGGTCAGCGAGCGGACTTAATGCTCGCACCGAGTGGTCAACGGTACTGTCGACCCAGTTCATTAACGTGGGTGTACGGCTCGAGGTGACGGCATTGTTGGTAATTGCACCACCGCTTGTCGAATGATCTCAGGAATGTGCACGGGTCGTCGCGATTCGCGATCGACATATACATGCACAAACTCCGCGCGAGCACACAACAACTCGTCGCGCCGACGAAAGACTGCCAGACTGTACGAAATGCTCGAGGTTCCGATCCGCGACGTGGCCATGCCAACTTCAAGCACGTCGGGAAAGCCTACGGGCGCAATGTAATCACAACTGCTGGACACAACGACGCCGATGCTTTCGAGCTTGCTGACGTCGGTGCCGGTGACTTCCATCAACCAACCATTCACGGCCGTGTCGAGATACATGTAATAAAACGCGTTATTCGCATGACCGTATTGGTCATTATCTGACCATCTCGTTTGGATGGTCTGTGCAATCGGAAACTGACCGCGTTCAAGCTTCACTCAACTCACCCATCACTGCTCGTCAAACAAGATCACCTGGCGAATAACGCGGCCAGCTGCCAGTTCATCCATGGCAGTATTGATGTCGCTCAAGCGAATTGTGCTTGACCGAAGACGTTCAACGGGAAGTCGGCCTTCACGCCACAGGTCAATCATTATCGGGATGTCACGTTCGGGGTTCGCCGCACCAAGGTAAGAGCCGGCCAGTACCCGAGATTCGGCCACGAGCGACAGCGGCGAAATGGTAATGCGTTCATCGGGTGCGGGAAGCCCCACCGACACGGTCATCCCACCGGGTGCGGTGTCCGCGAATGCAACCTGCAGCACCGCGGCACTACCAACCGCTTCAAGGGCCACGTCAACACCGAGCGGAAGCAAATCTCGAATGGGTTCGCCAGGTGCCAGCGATGTCGTTGCACCTACCTCTAGCGCTAGCGCACGCTTACCAGCATCGGGATCAATAGCGATCACCTGTGAAGCCTCCGCCGCAGCCGCAGCCATCACAGCTGCCATTCCTACGCCGCCTAAACCCCACACTGCAACGGTTTGGCCGGGCCGCACACGAGCCGTATTGAAGACCGCACCCGCTCCGGTCAAAACCGCGCAGCCGAACAACACGGCCAGGTCGAGGGGAACGTCTTGAGGAACAACGACTACAGATCCTCGATCAACCACCGCGTACTCTGCGAAAGCGGATACCCCCAGATGATGATGAATGGGCTCGCCGCCGCGAGTGATTCGACGCCCTCCACCGAGCATCTCACCGGCTCCATTTGCACGGGCACCGTTAAAACAGAGTGCGGGCCGACCGGCCACGCACTCGGGGCAGTCATTGCACCGCGGCACAAAGGTCAAAACAACATGCTCACCAACGGCTACGTCGTCAGCACGCGACTCCACCACAACGCCGGAACATTCATGGCCGAGGAGCATCGGGACCGGGCGAATGCGAGTGCCGTTAACAACGGAAAGATCTGAGTGACACACTCCGGCAGCATGCATCTTGATCAGTAGTTCACCCGGACCCGGATCGGCTAGTTCAAGGTCGGACACCTCAATGGGTTGACTCGTCGCGTAGGGGGTGGTTTCACCCGTGCGGTTTAAGACCGCGCCCTTCATGTCCATGGCGCCAGGTTAGTGTTCGACCGCCCCAACCCGTGCACGCACCAGCGGAACGGGCCGGGCAAGCACAAGGATGACACCGAGCAGCGACAAGACCGGCACCACCAGAAACGCGGTGCGGAGTCCGAATGCGTCGGCCAAAACCCCGAGGGCGAATGGCGCCGTCATGACGGCGAGTCCCGCCGCAAGGAGGCCAATCCCGGAGGCACGGTCGGCTTGTTCGGGGATAACGCGAATCGTGCGAGCTATCGCGAGCGGCCAATGCAATCCGATGCCGCACCCGGTCAGGAATAAGAACGCCAGCATCACCAGCGGCTGATTCGACGACCACACCACCATGAAAGCCACCGCCGCTAGAGCGAAGGCAAACGCGAGCAACCGCTCAGGATCCCAACGTTCAGCGATACGACTTCCCACCGATCGGCCAATAATGAGCCCGGCAACGACCGACGTCAGCGACGCAGCCGCTGCACCCGAACCCAAACCACCCTGTTCTCGCAGAAACTCAGCCGACCACAGGGCCACGCAATACTCGACCCCGGCCGCGGGCAACATCACCGCGCAGGTCCACCAAAAAAGTGCGGGCAAACGGGTCTTTCGCGCCACTCCATGTGATGGAGCCGAAATATTGAAAGCAGAAGTGCCTGCACCCCGCCATATCTCGACGACAATGAGCACCAGCATCAAGCTCCACAGGGCCGGACGCCACCCCAGGGTCAACACCACGCCAACACCAACGGCCCCCGCGGCAACGAGCCCGGCCACAGCCCCGACCGCATTAGCCTCTGACACTGCCGCAGGAGCCGCAGCGCCTTGCTGCACCGCGATGAAGGCACTCAGACCAGCCACCATCAGCGCTCCACCTAACCCGGCGATAAACACCGATACGGTGGTCACCAGCGTTGGTAGCCCGCTTGTATATCCAGCGATTCCGATGATCATCAGGATCGAACCCAGACGCATCGAGCGCCCCCGCCCCCAGCGGCGCGTGACCTTGGCGTTCGCCGCCGACATGACCACCAAACCCAAGGCCCAAGCACTGGCATGCAGGCCCGCCACCGTACGACTAGTCAACTGCTCATCGCGAAGCAAGAGCGTGGACGCACCGAGGGCATACACGAATGCACCGTAGGTACCCATCTGGGCATAGGCCACCCACGTAGATCGGTCTCGTCTGGGTCGCGCCGCAGCAACAACCGCCTTCACCACGTGCACCATCCCCTGAGTAAGTGGGGGCCAATTAGCCTGTTGAGAACCGACCCCTAAACCGACATGATGACACCCGTGATCGATTGGTCAACGATGTCCTGCGCCCTTCGTCACCACATCACGTATCGACCCGATGATGCGAAGCTGGCGGAGCGCCTGCGCGCAGAATCTCCTGCTGGTGAGGCCTGGCGTTGCCTACGCTGCGGCGCCTATGTTCCCGGCGATCCGTACGGTTACGGACCAACAGACGATGCCCCCACGCCTACACGTGGAAAAGCGTTGCGCCAACTCATTATTCTGCGTCTGCTCGCCACCTTGCGTTTCTTCGAAGGCCTCCTCGAGATTGCTGTGGGCGTCACCCTCATCGGTCTGCAATCTCGAGTACCCGACCTCATCCAGCGCCTTCGTGAAGAGTTGCCGCTATTGGTGCCGGCCGCCGAACGCATCGGATGGGACATCGAAAAATCCTGGATCGCCCGAACTTTGAATGACTTCGCCGATCTTGATGCAGGCTCCTATGCCCTCATCGGCACTGGCATCACCTTGCTCGGGGTCAGCAAGTGGGCGGAGGCGATCGGGCTGTGGCTGGCCAAACGCTGGGGTGAGTATCTGGCAGTTATTGCCACGAGCCTGTTCGTTCCGATTGAGATTCGAGAGCTCCTTGAGGGCGTCACCGCATTCAAGGTCATCCTTTTCAGCATAAATATCGCCGCTGTGCTCTGGCTCATCTGGGCGAAACGTCTGTTCGGATTCCGCGGCGGCAAAGCTGCAGCTGAGGCAGAGCATGAAGAAGCCGCACTCATTAACGTTGAGAAAGCCGCGGTCATACCTGATTCCGCGTAACCCCGCGATCTGCGACTATCTGTTCATGGCAGATTTACGCGAAATAACCGTATCCAGCCGCACTTTGTGGCGCATCGGATTCATCACCCTCGCCATCATCGGCATCGGTCTTCTCACCCGGTTTATCTTGGACGACGGTGGCGGGGTCATCTTCATCGTGTTGATGGCGTGGTTCTTCGCCCTCGCGATAAGCCCCGCGGTTAATCAATTAAGCAAGAAGATGAAACGTGGCTTCGCGACGCTTCTTGTTATGGCTGGTGTTGCCGCGTTCATCGCCATCTTCCTCGCCGCATTCGGAGCACTCCTGGTAGACCAACTGGCCCAGATCGTTCGAGCGATTCCAGACTTGTTTGCCCGAGGAGTGGAATGGGTCAACACCACCTTTGATACGTCGTACGACCCTAAAGAATTACTCGCGCAAATAGACTTGACCGACGCCGCGATTCGCACCTATGCCGCCGATATCGCCCAAGGCATCTTGAGCCTGGCAACTTCCGTACTCGGCAGCGTCTTCGGCCTATTCACCTTCGGACTGATCGCGTTCTACCTCAGTGCCGATGGGCCACGGCTTCGCCGCTACATCGCATCGTTGTTCCCCGCGCACACCCAGACTGTCTTCCTTAACGTCTGGGATATCACAGCCGAGAAGACCGGAAGATATGTCGCGGCTCGTGCGATTCTGGCAACGATCAATGGCGTAACCAGCGGCATAGTCTTCTTCGCGATCGGTTTGCCCTATTGGCTACCGATGGCTATCTGGACCGGACTTGTCGCGCAGTTCGTGCCCATGGTCGGCACGTACATCGCCATCATTTTGCCTGTCATCGTCGGACTCCTCAGCGGTAATCCGTGGCTCGGCGTGATCGTGCTCGCGTGGGCACTGCTCTATCAGCAGGTGGAGAACCTCACCATCGAACCGCGCATCTCTGCTCGAGCCGTCGACGTTAATCCAGCCGTCGCCTTCGTCTCAGTACTCCTTGGCGCAGCCCTCTTCGGTGTTGCGGGAGCTCTTCTGGCCATTCCTGTCATGGCGATGATCTTGACACTAATTGGCCTGTACGTACGGCGCCACGATCTTGTCGAGGAACTCAACGCCCCGATTTCGGAGTTGAATCAATCTCTGACACATTCGTCTGAACCTTTGCCAGCAAGTCCTGACTGAGTCTCTCGATTTCCTGGCGCATCTCAGCGGTTCGCTGGAGCGGTTCTGCTCCGGCACCGGAGCTCTTAGACAGTTTGCGCCCATGGCGGTCGAGAATGAGGTCATGGTGCACAACTACCATTTGCGTGAAAGCGTTGCCAGGCAACCACTGTGCGATCTCACGCTGCACTCGTGTCGACTCGATTAGGTCCGCACCTCGAACCACGTGGGTAACACCCCAGACATGATCGTCAACAACACTGGCTAAGTGAAAGGCGGGCAGTCCCTCGCGGCGCCACACCACGACGTCGGCACCGTGGGTCTGCCGCATCCGAAGCGAGTTGACTCCGGTCGTCAACTCTAGGTCCATGCAACCACCTGGGCAGCCATCACCAGCATGCGTCTGCCAAAGCTTCCGCGAACAACCACACACATAAACCGGAGCATCTGAATCCATGAGCGCATCCCGGGCATTTACGTAAGACTCCATCCGGCGCTGCTGCGACCACGTGCTGTGCAGCTGCGCTGCGTCGACCGGGCCTTCAGTAACCGCTATGTCGAGCCATCGCAGCATGTCGAAAATATCGTCGATGTATTCCGCTTGCACACGCACAGAGTCAAGATCATCAACGCGCAGAAATAGCTCCCAACCGAATAACTCAGCAGCCGAACTCAACGTAGCCAGATGCACGGCGTTACCCAGGTGCAGAAATCCACTGGGAGTCGGTGCGAATCGAGTACGAGGGTTCACTAATCCGTCAGTTGCTCGGCAAGTTCGAGCCACTGCTGTTCGAGTTCCGCAATGGCAGATTCCACATCACGCAATGACGCTGTGTCAGCAAGAAGGAGTTGGGCATCGGTGGCGTGCTCAATGAGTTGTGCGTGTAAATGCTCGGCCTCACTGCGCCGCTTGGCCATCTTGCGTTCGATGGCAGCAACCTGTTTGGCCACCTCACGACGCTGGCCGCCGCTGAGTGCGTCGGACTTCGCAACAAGAATCGTGGTCTGAACACCACCCGGTGAACCCTTCGTGCCGGACCCGAGAGACTGCCCCGAACGGATTTCCATGTATTCGTCGACACCGCCGGGAAGATCGCGCACTTGACCATCACCGAGTACTGCCCGGTAGGTGGTGCACACCCGCTCCAGGAAGTACCGATCGTGCGACACCACGATCACCGTGCCGGCGAATGAATCCAGGATGTCTTCTACGGAAGTGAGAGTCTCGACATCAAAATCATTCGTGGGCTCATCAAGAATGACCACATTGGGTCCGCTCATCAGCAACCGGGTTAGTTGAAGGCGTCTACGTTCACCGCCGGACAGATCGCCAACCCGAGTCCATTGCGCATTGCCCGAGAACCCTAATCGCTCACACAGTTGCGAGGCACTGATTTGACCGGCCTTACCTAGGTCGACGTATTCCGCAATCCGCTGCACCGACTCCAACACGCGGTCATCGCCAGGCAGATCCTCCAGCCGTTGCGTGAGCATCACCGGCTGCACGGTCTTGCCGGTGCGAATGCGCCCTGCGCTGAGGGGATGTTGCCCCAGTAGTGCCTTCAGCAAGGTCGACTTACCTGCTCCATTGGCACCGAGCAGGCCCACCCGGTCACCCGGGCCAATGCTCCAGGTCAAGTCGTCCACGAGTGTGCGCCCACCGGCTTGGATTGACACGTCGGTGAGTTCAAAAACAGTGCGGCCGAGCCGAGCGCCCGCAAACTTGACCAGTTCAAGGTCATCTCGAGCCGGTGGCTCCTGGGCGATTAATGCGTTGGCGGCGTCGATCCGAAAGCGCGGCTTGGTTGTTCGTGCCGGCGGCCCCCGACGCAACCACGCCAATTCTTTGCGGAGTAGGTTCGCGCGCCTTGCTTGCTCGGCATCGCTCCGTCGGGTGCGTTCGGCCTTGGCCAGGACAAACGCCGAGTATCCCCCCTCATACGTGTCGATCTCACCGCCCACGACCTCCCACGTATTGGCCGAAACCTCGTCAAGAAACCAGCGATCATGCGTCACGACTACGTAGGCGCCGTGGCGTCGCTCCTTGAGCCAACCGGCTAACCACGTCACGCCTTCGACATCGAGGTGATTGGTGGGCTCATCAAGAATCAGGACCTCGGGGTCGGCGACCAGGGCTGCTGCGAGCGCCACCCGCTGACGCTCACCGCCAGACATCACAGATCCGTCGCGACCCAGGATCACTTCATCAAACCCGCCTAGCAGACCCTCAAGGATCTCGCGGATGCGTGACTGTGATGCCCATTCGTGTTCAGCACTATCGCCAAGTATGTACTGACCCACGGTGACCCCGGGTGCCATCGTGGGCGCCTGAGCAACTAGGGCGAGGGATGCTTCGGCGGCCTGGACAACACGACCCGAGTCCACCGTGCGCTGCCCGGCCAATACACCGAGCAGCGTACTTTTGCCACCGCCATTTCGACCGACCACGCCGATCCGGTCACCCTCATTTACGCCGGTAGATACATGATCCAGGATGCGTCGCTCGCCGTAGCGAATCGAGACATCGTTGACATTGATCAGATTGCGAGGCATCGCCTACATCGTAGGTCGCAAGCCTGCAGCAGTCCTTAGCGGACCTTACGCATCGTCACTTGGGTGTCCAAGGTGCCATCGCCCTCATTGTCGATCCACAGTTGAGGCTTTTGGTTCGCAAGCCTCCAATCCCCGTAGAGCAGGACGAGATTGCCACCGGTCGGATAAGACACCTGGGTTGCCCGAAATTTTCGATCTACATTTCCGCGTTCGAGCGTTGCCGTGACCGTCATACTCCCGCCCATTGCATCGCTGTCGCCGAAAAGTGCACGGCCGTTCTCACGATCCATAACGATGTAGCGGCTATTGTCAGCAGCGACAGTCTCCCCGCCGTACACGACTAGCGCGTAGTGACGAGCGTTCTCCGAAAGTGCCCGATCCATGCGCGGCTTGGTCGGTACATCGGCACCGAAGGTGAAGGCTCCTCCGTCATCAAAGACGGCGGCCGCAACCGCTCCTGCCGGGAAATTCGGTTGGTACACGTCTTTAACGCCGTTCGCAGATACATCCGACAACGACAGTGCGATGGACTCGGTCAAAGTACTGCCGTCAACCACGAATCCAAATCCACTTCGTGGCGCAACATCAAAAGCAGGCTGCGGTTGGAGTTCGTTATTAATCGGAGTGAACGGTGGCAGCGTGACGTAGTCAGCAGTCGGAAGTGGAGCGGACAGGTCGGTCTCCAAGAGTCGGTATTGCAGGCTTCCTGAAGTCACCGGAATAGGGTCAACAAAGACTAGATTGCCGTCAGCTCCACCGACGCACGCAGGACACGGCTGCGTCGCCAGAATCTGTTCTACTGGAGTGATATTCAAGGTCAACGTTTGCGCATCGCCGCTAATGATCGTCGGCTGACCTTCGGGGTTGGTGAACATCTCATATGCCCAGGTATTCGCTACCGCATCGACGTGCACGGCACGCGTTTTATTGGGGAAGTTATTGTCGTAGACCGCAATGTCAAATAGACCGTTACCGCGATCGTGTACCGCAATCGGAGTGATCGCGTGACCCTCTGGATTGCCGTCCACATCACCGAAAATGCTCAAAACATATGGCTGCACACCCTCTGACAGTTCATCGCGGAGAGTTTGCACGACCTGGGCTGGAGTGAGCGAGGCCAACGCGGAATTATCGACAGTGAACTGCGCGGCCCAATTTCGGAGGAACAACTCCTGAGTAGCGTCTGTCAACTGAGACTGCGATGGCAGTGTCTGGGCCGCAACATCAGCCGGGTCCAGCAACCCGCTGAAAACACCGGCAGCGACGGCGGCGAAACCGTAACAGTGCCCCCCTGCAGCTTCCTGGGTCGCATATTGAGCGAGATATTCAGCAGACGGAGTGAGGTCACACGGGCCATCAGGAGCGGTGCCACTCGTGGTGACGCACACACCATCACCGTAAAGATTGCGCATCATCTGTGACGTGGCGCCCTGCGCAGGACCATCTGGTGTGCCGAAGAACACGGCGTTTTCAGTCAAAGTGCCGCCATAATTGGCATAAGGAAAACCATTCGGGTAACTGCGAAAGCCAGAGTCGGCGACGATTGTGCCTTGGGGCGACCACATTGCTGGCGTATCGCCGAACCAAAGATCGTAGAAGTACCGGTTATCAGTCGTATCCGGAATGCTCGGCGGCATAGCCGGATCGCTCGCCCAAGCGGGAGCGGCAAAGGCAAAAAAGGCAATCGAAGTAAAGGCACCGATGACATATCTTGAACGCATGCCGGGGAAACTATCACCCCGATTAAAGAGTTTTCAACACTTAGGTAGGCCTCTAGGCAAGGTCGTTGAGCACCGCAATCGCCTCGAGATCAAGACTCACGGTGGCACCGCCACAGTTGTCGTCCAAGTGCGCTATTGAGCCGGTGCCAGGGATCGGCAGCATCACTTCTGCGTGCTGCAGCAGCCAGGCCAAGGCTACTTGCGCTGGGGTGCAGCCTAATCGTGATGCAATGGGTGCCAACGCGCCGTCATCAGCAACCAACTCACGGTTGCCTAAGGGGAACCACGGGATGAAGCCGATGCCGTCTTTCTCGCAATGCTCGAGTAACTGCTCGCTTTGTCGATTTGCCACGTTGTAAAGATTCTGGACGCTTACCACGTTGAGATACTCCTGCGCTGCTACAACATCCGACACTGAGACCTCAGACAGACCGACGTGACGAATGAGCCCCTCAGCCACCATGTCTGCAACTACCCCGAACTGCTCATCGGCCGGAACTGCCGGATCGATGCGATGCAACTGCCACAGGTCAATGCGCTCTACATCGAGCCGACGCAACGACATGTGCACGCATTGGCGCAGGTACTCGGGTCGCCCCACCGCCGCCCACTGATCGGGTCCCTGCCGGGTTAGCCCGCCCTTGGTAGCGATCAGCACATCGGTATACGGATGCAATGCTTCGCGAATCAATCGTTCGCTGACTTCAGGACCATACGAATCAGCTGTGTCAATGAAGTCAACGCCCAATTCCACACAGCGGCGAAGCACCTCGCGTGCGTCGTCAAGATTTGCTGGATCGCCCCAGATACCAGGACCGGTGATGCGCATCGCACCGAAACCTAAACGCTTGATGGTGATCGGGTCGGCGCCGTTGGCGTCGAGGGTGAAGGTGGTCGACAAAGCGGCAGCGGTCATGGCGTCATCTTGCCGCAGTGGTCAACTCTCGGTCACTCGCCTCACGATCTCGCGGGCTGTCGATTCATCCATGCTCACGACTACCTGTCGATAGGGCTCATCATGAAGCTCGAGGATGACACCGGGATCACGCTTCACCAACGCAACGAAATCTCGGCCGTCGCGGTGACGCATTCGACCTAGGAGGAACAGTCCTGGGATGCCGGCGGGCACCCGCCAACCGCGGGCGAACAGCCACGGATCGGTCGAGAACTGGGCGCGGTCAATATGGGACCATCTCAATTTCAGGTCGCCTGACCACGCGTAGGCGCGTTCCCAGCGATTCAAAGCCACAACCAGGCACTCATCGGTGAGGGTGACCCGGGCCATACCCACAGCGTGACAGGTGTGACCGTGCCCTCGCGCAATTCCCCCCGTTGTCAGCAGGTAGTGACATGCTCCACTCATGGCGGGATATGAAAACAAGACGGTCGCCGTGAAAGTAGTGGCAACGCCACTTCCACGTGCGCCTTGGTCGGCGACAAGCATCGAGAACTTCAGCGGTTGTCCGCTGCGCTACTGGTGGTCGAAGGTGCAGCGGTGGCAAACCCCCACGACGGTGCCACTCCTGGTCGGCACAGCGGTTCATGGCGCACTCGAAGAACTCCTGGCCCTACCCACCACCGATCGCACCCCCGTTACTGGCGAACCCCTGCTCGACCAGGCCGTGTCCACCGCACTGGCCCAGGTCTCCGATCAGCCCATCGATTCGGCCGCCGTCATCGAGGGTGCCCGACGAGCAATGGGTGCCTACTGGGACACAGAGGATCCACAGTCAGTCGACGTCGCGCCCGATGGCATCGAGCGCGAGGTGTCAGCTGACATCAACGGCCTGGCTTTCCGTGGCTATATCGATCGCGTTGCGGTCACGGACGTGGGTTTACGAGTCACCGACTATAAAACTGGCGCACCCAAACCGAAGTATTGGTGGAGTTATTGGCGACAACAATTGCTTTACGCCAAAGCCATGTCCGAATGCGGTGAGCCTGTCGCCGAGGTAGAACTACTCTTCCTCACTTCTCCGCGCGCGGTCACTCGCCCCGTATACCCCGCGGCTATGCAACGAGCAGTTGACGATCTGTCGCGCGCCGATGATGAACGCGCCACAATGAGTACCGATCACCGTTGGGAAGCCCGAACCGGGCCACTGTGTAATTGGTGCGACTTTCGCATGGCATGTCCGGCTAAACGATCGCGCGCACCCGAGCCGGGCACACCCGAAAGTGACGAAATCTTGCGGCAGAACGGTCTTTGGCAACGTCGTATTCACCCCGACGGCAGTGTGGACGGGGCGACATCGTGAGCGCCTCACCCATCATTCCACTCTGGACACCGCCGTGGCCTACCAACGACTCCGCCACGTTCATTCGCATCAGCGCGGCTCACCTCAAAGGTGACCAATGGACCTGCGCTGAACAGGTCGCAATGAAGGCGAGACCGCAGATCAGTCCGGTTCGTGACTCATCAATACGACGGGAATTCGCACCCGAGGCAAGCTTTGCCCTTGGAACTATTCATGCGGCGCTCTTTGCGATGCTGTCGCGGAACATGGGCAGAGATGATGCACTCGAGGCTGCCTACGCAGACACCAACGGCGATGTCACCGAGCCGTTCCGCGCTGCGGTTGAGGCCGGGGTCGATGGCTACCTGCAATGCCTTGATGAACTACGAGCGAGCGGTGCCCTACCCCCTGACACGGTGGTGCGCGAGTTCATCGGCATCGACACCGAGCCGCAACTCCTCGAGTGGTACGGCTGGGGGCTCTTGCATATCTCACGTGATTCACAACTGCGCGAGTATCACGTGCTGGGTCAGACTCGCGTGGATGAGCGCACCCGAAGTAGCGCCTCCATCGGGGTCTATGCCCGTATCGGCGCAGCACCCATAGCCATCCAAGACGGAACCCCGTGGTGGGAACCCCGCGCTGCTTCACCAGCGCAACCGCGCGAAGGGTCGCAGGTAGTGGTGCGAGAAATCGGGGTTCTTGACTCGTCCACAGCGCTGCGCTTCGCGGGGAGTATTGAGCAGGCCGACGCCTGGTTCGATGCGCATGTGCCCGGTGCTCTTTCGGTCTTGGCCGGTGGCAATTACGAGCCGGGTACCGGTTGTGTGTCGTGCAAGGCTCGGCCCGAATGCCAAGGCATCGCGCGCATGCCCGGAGTGCTCGGCGTGATGGGTGCGTCAAGTTGGCCGCGCTCGTTTAGCCCCGGCGACCTTCACCAGGCAAATGTGTGTACCAAGCGTGTCTACCTCAGCCGCACCCTCGGACTTCCACACCTGGAGGGCACCACTTCGCCAGCCATGCTGCGGGGTATCCATGTTCATTCGTGGCTTGAACTCGCTCACGGACAACGAGAACCCTGCTCTGTTGACACTTTGCTACCCGATCAGCTCGATCCGATCGCCGAGCAGCTCGGGTGGGATCTAGCGACCTACCGCGGCTTGCGCCCATTTTTACTCGCCCATGCCGGCATTTGTCCGCTCACCGACATCACCGCGGAAACGGCCATTCCTGAAGTCACGATGACCGCCTGGGACACCGATGTTGACGTGGTTGTCTCGACTCGGGCAGACCTCGTCTTTAGCCGCGACGACGCCACAGTCGTTCGCGAAACGAAAACCGTGCTCCAAGACGTGTCCGAGCACACTGATCGTGATCTGCTGCATCGATATCCGCAGGTGGCCCTCACCATTTGCCTACTCGCCGATGGCTACTACCCACTAGCCGCCCACCCACCATTAGTTCACCGACCGCGCTCAGCATCGACGGTAGAAATCGAGTTTCTCGCCGAATCCGGGGCCCATCTGCGTCGGTTCGATGCACAAGACGCCGAGATTGTTCTCATTGCGCGGGCCTCTATTGCGAATGCGGTCGACCGGCTGCTTTACACCGAACCCACCGCGTCTTTGGGGTACTGGTGTGGGTCATGTCCTGTATCGGCGTGGTGCGATGACTATCAGGCCGGAAACAACGCCTTCGACCTAGAAATGGCCACCGCGCAGCAGGCGGCCACCCTGATCATTGCCGAATCTGCGCCGGTCGAGGAGAATGAGTTTCCGTTTTAGCTCCACGCTGACATCATCAGGCCATGAGCATCCCCGAAAACCTCACGCCCTGGTCTTCTCGGGCCCCGCAGAAGTACCTACTGTCGGCCGTGGCCATCGTGGTCGGTCTTGCCATCGCTATCGCAGCAGTGCGCTACATCGGCGACGGAGTCGGCGGCATCGTTCCCTTCCTCATGCTGCTCGGCGGCCCGGCATTAGCTGTCGTTTACGTGTATGTATTCGCCTTTAAGAAATGGAATGAATGACGTGACGACCGGCAAGCAACTGCCACAGCGCCTGTTGGGCGGCTCAGGAATTCACGTCAGCGAGCAGGGCCTGGGCTGCTTTGGCATGTCGACGGCCTACGGACCCGCCGACGACGCGGTCAGCACCCAGGTCATCCACGCCGCCGTCGATGGTGGAATCACATTCTTCGACACCGCAGAGGTGTACGGCGATGGCCACAACGAACAGCTGGTGGGTGCCGCGCTGGCATCGGTGCGCTCGCAGGTCGTGATCGCGACCAAGTTTGGCTTCTCAACCCAAAGCACAGGTGGCGGCGAACCAGCTTCAGTGCGTAAGTCGTGCGAGGGCAGCTTGGAACGCCTTGGCACCGATTACATCGACCTGTACTACCAGCATCGAGTCGATTCCCGCGTGCCGATTGAAGACACAGTCGGCGCCATGGCTGAACTGGTGACCGAGGGCAAAGTCCGCGCCCTGGGGTTATCGGAGGCGAGTGCCGAATCACTGCGCCGGGCAACCGCAGTACATCCGATTGCAGCGCTGCAAAGCGAGTGGTCACTGTGGACCCGAGATATTGAAGCCGAGGTGCTCTCGGTAGCTCGCGAGCTCGGCATCAGCCTCGTGCCCTACAGCCCACTGGGGCGGGGCTTTCTCACAGGAGCGGTGACAACTCCTGATTCCTTCGCCGGGACCGACATGCGCCAGTCCATGCCGCGTTTTGCCGCTGACGCAATCGCCAGCAACGGCGAATTGCTCGAGCAACTCAAGCGATTCGCCGCCGATGTCGGTTGCACCCCAGGTCAGTTGGCGCTGGCATGGCTATTGGCTCAGGGATCAGACGTCATCCCGATTCCGGGCACGAAGCGCCTGGAATTCCTGCGTGACAACCTCGGTGCCAGCCAAGTCCATCTGACGGTTGACCAGGAGGCGCAACTCAGCCAACTCATGCCCGCCGGAGCATTCGCCGGGGCGCGTTACGGACAAGCACATTCATACGGAGATAGCCCCCTGCCCGCTTAGTCGGCTACGACCGACCTCAACAGCGATTTGGGCGAACCGAGTGGCGGCTGGCGTGCGCAGACCTTGTCGGGGCAGGCCCAACACAATTTGACGTGGGGGAATCGCCGGAGCCAGCGGAAGCACTCGAACCTGCTTATCTGATTGATCAACGGCGAGCAACGGCATGATCGCCGGCGCCAGACCACTTCGCGCCATCGCCTGCATGGCGCCATTATCGTTGGTACGAAACACATAGTGAACAGCCACGCCCAGCGATCTGAGTCCGTCTTCAATCATGATCTGTGCACTGCCACCGTTCTCGCCAATGATGCCCACGCCATTAAGCCACGCGGGGTTGTACGTCTTCATGTCGCGCGTGTGATCATCGATCGCCAGCACCGCAACGAAGGGATCATCGCCAAGCTCGATGATCTCGATCCGCGGCTCAACGACCGGTCCGGCCAGAAAGACCACATCAAGATCACCTGCGATGAGAGAGGCCATCAATGGTTCGTTTTCGTCAGCCTCGTCCACCCGCACCTGCAAATCGGGGGTTTGGGTCAAGATGCGCCCCACGATCGTGGGCAGTAGCTCTACCGAAACACTTTGAAAGGTGCCACAAGCCAGACGCCCGCCCAGGCCCGCCTGCAGGGCATCAATATCGGCGTGCAGTTGATCGAGTCGATCGGCAATCACCTCCGCGTGCCTGAGACACAAGCGACCCACCGGGGTGAGGGTCACCGGACGCGGGCCGCCGGGTCGATCAAACACGGCCTGGCCCAATGCTTTCTCTAGACCGGCAATCTGCTGGCTGACCGCGGCCTGGGAGTACCCCAGGCGAATCGCGGCATCGGTAAACGTGCCTTCCTCGGCCACCGCCCGAAGCGCCGCTAAATGTCGTATTTCCACATCCGTCACATCAGAACTATAACAAATACTGATGTTAAACATCAGAATTTATCGTTATGCATTATCACTATGTGTGATTTATCGTGGATTCACGCAAGAAAAATCGTGATCAACCTGATTCATCGCCGAAGGAGAAATCGATGCGCACCCTCACCCGTCTCGCCTTGCAGGGCCTCGGTCAACGCGTGGCTGAGTCCGGCATCACCCTTAACCGAGCTGATTTGGGCGCGTTAGCTTCCGCCGCCGGCAGCGCCGGTATCTCTCCGGTGCTGATCGACGTCATGCTCGATGACACCCAGCCTGAGGTCGCTCGGTTGCGTGCCTTCGAGCGCGTGTCGTGTGCACTGTCGCGCTGGACCTATCAGCCCACTCGCGCCGACGTCGCCATCGCCGCCTGACACGATTGGCCCTGTGCCACCGGCTCTTGATCCCCAGATCGCCCACTGGCTGGGCACCACTCCCCCCGCCGACGTCGATGTTGCCGACATCGAGGCCGTTCGGCGCATGGCAGATGACTACATGCGTGAGACCGGCGGCCCCGGACCACGGTGCACACCCGACACGGTTGAGGTGACTCACAGCACGATCGGCGGCGTTCCCGTCACAACCTGGCAGTCTCGTGCTCAATCCCGCGCCGATTGCGTTGTAGTCGCCGCACACGGCGGCGGCTTCATCGTGGGCAGTGCCTTAGGCGCCGAACGAATCGCCGTTCCCCTCGCACTCCACCACGGCATCACCACGGTGAGTGTCGACTATCGACTTGCTCCCGAACACCGCGCTCCTGCCGCCCTTCACGATGTGATCAAGGTTGTGCGGGGCCTATCGCATCGGCGTATCGCCCTACACGGGAGTTCAGCAGGTGGGTGCCTAGTTGCCGGTACTGCACTATGGGCCCGCGATAACGACATCACGCTGGCGGGGCAGGTGCTCAGTTGCCCCGCCCTTGATCACCACGTCATCGATCAGGTGTGGTCACCCACGTGGACATCCAGTGCCGCGCACCACATGTGGCAGCACTACCTTGGCGATTCCCCACAAACGAGTGATCCGTTGTGGCCCTATGTCATTCCAGCAACCCAGGACAATCTCGCCGACGTTGCGCCGGCTCATGTGGTGATTGCCGAGCACGATGTGCTGCGCTCCCAAGCGATCGCGTACAGCCACCGACTGCACCAAGCCGGAGTCGAAGTGTGCATTGCGGATATACCCGGCACCGTTCATGGCTTCGACGGGTTGCTCCCCGATTGTGATGTCGCGAGTCGAGCGCTCACCGGTCAGGTCGAGGCGATCGCTGGCTGGCTTAGGGAGGAGACGGGCGTGCTGACAGCGCACTAATGCGTCGACCGGACAGTTCATCCAGTCCCTTTCCTTTAGTTTCAATGCGAAACACCCAGGTAACCACGAGCGCAATAATTGAGATGCCGGCCAGGCCAAACAGAAGCGCAGCCTGGCCGATTTCGTCGAGCAGGATCGGAAAGAAAAACACGCCAATCGCTGCACCGAGTTTGGCAGCACCCGCCGCGAATCCGTGACCGGCGGCCCGTACCTCCGAGGGAAACACCTCCGCTGGAAGCGCATACGTCGTGGCATTCGGCCCCGCGTTCATGAAGAAGTTGAAAACCGCGAAGCCGATAAACACCAGGGCCAGATTCTCATTGCCCGCACCGGGCAATGACGAGGCCGTCGCCAGTACCACAAGGCCAACGCTCATCATCGCAAAACCTATGAGTTGCAGTGGTATTCGACCTATTTTTTCAACCAGGAAAATCGCACTCAAAAATCCGAGCACAAGAAAGATGTCGAGTAAGGCTGTGCTCTCGGTTGAAGCAATATCGTCGGCGATAAAGGATGCATCCGGCCCAGCAAGCACGAGGGCCGCGAGCAACGTGGGAGTGAAGATGCCAACGCCATAGGTGGCGATGTCCATCAAAAACCACGGTAGTGAGGTAAAGATGGTGCGTCGACGCAGGTCTTTCCGGAACAGTTGGGGCTGAAAGAGCGCCTGGATGCCCTCTGACGGCTGCTCAACCTTTTCTCGATCTTTCTTGCTCACACGCACGGGGTGGCCCACCAGGGCTTCGGTCACCGCGATGGCCTCCGCCTCGTGGCCGTTTTGGGCCAGCCACCGTGGGCTCTCGGGCACAGAGCGGCGCAACCAGATGATCAGTAGGGCCGGCACGATACCGAAACCCAGCATCCACCTCCACGAGGTTTCATACGGCAGCAGCAACAGCACCGCCACGCCCACCGCGGCGCCCAGAAGCATGCCAACGGCCTGCAGTGAGAATGCAGACACCAGCCAGCGACCGCGGTTTTGCTTGGGCAATATCTCGGCCAAGTAGGCCGCGGCGATCGGGTAATCAAGGCCAATGGCAATCCCAAGTAGGAAGCGCGCGGCGATCAGTGACCATAACTCCGGGGCCAGCATCGATGCGACGCTGAATACGACAAACATGATGAGGTCATACTTAAAGATCCGACGCCGACCAATCTTGTCGCCAAGGGGTCCCAAAACGGCGGCACCAAAGATCGCCCCGACAATCGCAGCCGCCGACACCAGGCCGGTTTGCCAGGCGGATGCCCCCAGGTCTTCTTTGATGAGCGGATTGGCCACACCGATGATGAAGAAGTCGAATCCGTCGAGCATGATGCCCAGGCCGGCCAGAAACCAGAACCGCCGATGCATCTTGCTGAAGCGTGCACCATCGATGGACTTCCCGATGGAGGGCAGTGAAGCCGGTTCAACCGCAGGGCCGGATGTGGACACGACCGAAATGCTAGGCGCCGGTCTGGGCTGAGGGAAGGTGCGTCACGCAATGTTCACCTACGCGTAGGCTGCCGCCGTGATCAACGTTTCGGCCCGTTTTTCCGGGCCTATCGGATTTGCCAACGGCGGCTGGATCGGTGGACTTCTGGCAGCGAACACGACCCATGAACCGCCGATGGTTACCTTACGCAAGCCGATTCCGCTGGAAACAGATTTCGATTACGACGGTGAAACGCTCACCCTCGAAGACACCGTGCTGGCTGAGGTAGCAACAGGGGAATTTACCTATCCGGTGCCGGCGGCGGTCGATGTGCGCGCAGCGATGGCTGCCGAAGCCGCCTCGCCGGTACAGGCCAATGACAACTACGGCCAATGCCTGGTGTGTGGGGTCGAGCGTCCTGACGGATTTGGACTCAAGCCGGGCCCGGTTCAGGGTCGTCCCGACACGGTTGCCTGCACCTGGCGACCCGGCCGTACGAGTCCACCATTGCCACCCCAGCAGGTTGTCGCCTCGGTCTGGGGCGCATTGGATTGCCCTGGTGCATGGACAACCGACTTGATCAATCAACCGATGCTGCTGGGGCGCATGACCGTGCGTGTTCTCACATCACCCGACCTGTCCGCTGACGCCGATGCCACCTACGTCGTGGTCGGGCACCGAGAGGGCGCCAGCGGACGCAAGGTGTACACGACGACCGCGTTGTACACCGATACCGGCGAGTTGTTGGCCCACGCGGAAGCCACCTGGATCACCGTGACCGCTCACCCGCGCTCGCGAGAGTGAGCATTGGCGGGCACGATAGGGCGGTGACCGATACCGATGTGCTCGTTGTTGGCGCCGGTCCGGCTGGCTCGGCCACAGCGGCATGGAGTGCGCGGGCTGGTCTAGACACCCTGCTGATAGACGCCGAGTCGTTTCCACGCGACAAGCCGTGCGGTGATGGGCTCACTCCGCGCGCCGTGGCTGAACTGCAAGCCCTTGGCTTGACCTCATGGCTGTCCGATCAGCCCACCAATCGTGGGCTGCGCGCCGCTGGTTTCGGCCAGGAGCTTTATCTGCCCTGGCCTGGTGGATCGCTGCCCGATCATGGCAGTGCCGTACCCCGTCTCGAACTTGATGACCGCATTCGCTGCGTCGCTCTTGACAGCGGGGCTAAGGCGCGCGAAGGGCTGCGTGCGGTTGACGTGGCGATGGACGGGGACCGCGTGAGCGGGGTTATCGTGTCCACGCCATCTGGGAAACAAACGATCACCTGCCGACGCCTCGTCGTTGCTGACGGCGCACGTTCGCAGTTAGGTCGACGCTTGGGTCGCACCTGGCACCGAGACACCGCCTACGGAGTTGCGGCGCGCGCCTACATCGACTCCAGGCGTAGCGACGACAAGTGGATCTCCTCGCACCTGGAACTTCGCGGAACCGATGATGCACTGCTATCGGGGTACGGGTGGATCTTTCCGCTGGGAAACGGACAGGTAAACATCGGCGTGGGGACGCTAGCTACCGCGAAGCGACCGGCTGACATCAACCTGCGACAACTTCTTGTGTACTACACCGATTCACAGCGAGACCCATGGCATCTTGACGGTGATCTTCGTGCACCTTGGTCGGCCCTACTGCCCATGGGTGGAGCCGTGAGCAATGTGGCCGGCGCAAACTGGTTGCTCGTTGGCGACTCGGCCGGGTGCGTAAATCCGCTCAATGGTGAGGGCATCGACTACGGGCTGGAAACCGGACACCTTGCCGCGCAGGTGTTTGCCAGTCACGGTAGTTCATATGACATCACGGATTTATGGCCACATCTGCTCCGCGAGCGGTACGGCAAAGCATTTTCGATTGCGCGCCGGCTGGCAGGCCTGATTACCGTTCCCGGCTTCCTGCCAACATTTGGACCTATCGGCATGCGATCGCAGATGCTGATGACGCTCGCGCTTCGAGTCATGGGCAATCTGGTGACGCCTGAGGATGCAGATACCGTGGCCCGCATTTGGCGAACAGCTGGCCGTGCCTCACTACAGCTTGATGATCGATCACCCTTCACATGACCGGGATCGTGGCCATCACGGGCTCGGGTGGCTTCATTGGTGCGGCTGCGGCGCGACATTATCTGGCAGCCGGTTGGCAGGTACGCGGATTGGATCGCCCCGGTGTATCACAGCCCGACGGCATCACCGCGATAACTGGCAGCGTTACCGATGATGCGGCAATCGCCTCGCTCGTGGCGGGTGCAAGCCTGGTGGTGCACACCGCAGCTTTGGTTGCTGAGTCGGGCGACTGGACGCAGTTTCACGAACTCAATGCATTGGCACCACGACGAGTGGCGCTGGCCGCACGGGCGGCCGGTGCACGCAGTTTTGTGCATCTGTCCAGCGTGATGGTGCACGGCTTCACCTACCCTGACGGCAGTGACGAAGGCGCAGCCTTCAACCCGGCCAACAATCCTTACTGCTGGTCGAAGATCAATAGTGAATACCAATTGCGTGGGCTCGATGAACCGGGCACTTTCGCCGTGCATATCGTGCGCCCTGGCGATGTTTATGGCCCGGGAAGTGTGCCCTGGGTAGTGCGGCCGGTTGAACACATGCGCAGCAGGACGTTTCTTTACGTGGACCCACGAAAGTCGGTCATTAACCACCTCTACATCGACAATTTGATTGATGCGATCGCCGCGGTGGTCGCCGCCGGTGACCGCATGAGCGGGGTACCGGTGATCGTCACCGATGGTGAACGCACCCTGTCGGGCGACTACTTCGGCTGGCTTGCCAACAAGGTGGGCACGCAGTGGCATCCATCGCTACCCGGCTGGGTGGCCGAGCCGGCTGTCGGCGTACTCGGCTGGGCATTGCCGCACCGGCTATCAACAGCCCTGGACCTCGATCGTCAATCCATTCGATACCTACGTCGTCGCGGCACGTTTTGCATCGATCGAATTCGATCCTTGGGTTGGCAGCCACGCATCGACCTGCATGAGGGACGACTGCGAACGGCTGAGTGGTTAGCCACCGAGGGGCTGATTGCGCCGTTGGGCGCGACCCAGCCGCCCCGACGTACAGTGGTCACGTGAGCGATCAACCCACGCAAGCATTACTGCCCGGTCGACAGGGCATGCTCGTGCGTTTGCAGGCCGAAACTGGGCAGCGGCCCGGACTGCTTGATGTGGTGCACCGGTATACCGATGGTCTCGGGGCCGAGCCAGGAACCGAGATTTTCATTGTTCATGTGGATCCAGATGATGAAGACATCGTATGGCTGTATGAGGTATTTCGTGATGATCAAGCCCTCGTTGACCATCGATCGACCAGCGGATTTGCAATGTTGATGGAGGAACTTCCTGAGTACCTTGCCTCCCCTCCGGGGGTACTCCGGATGGATCCGATGCGAATGTCAGTGCAGCAAGGCGCGCTCGAGGAAGATCTCAGCCTGTAGGTGAAGGGATGCCCAGGTTCGCGACATACACCTAGGTACCATGAATATTGACGATGAACTTCGTGCTGCAGACCCTGCCGTCACATCTGCCGACCCGAACATGGCCGCTTTGCGCGCACACGTGGACGCGCAGATCTTCCCGGGTGAGCCCGCAGAATCGGTTTCTAATCACGCAAACGTGGTGGAACTTCGCGGTCGGCGCTCCTGGTGGGTCGCCGGTTCTACCGCCGCCGCCGTATCACTTCTTGCCGTCGGCACCCTGGCCGGCGCGCTCTTTATCGGCAGTACGGACTCTGACGTGACTGCCACGGGCCTCGATGCGCCCCAGAGTCTCCCCACGGTGGGCAACGCCCCAGGAGTAGACATGGCCGATGCAGAACGACTGAGTATCTGGCCGGGCCTGTCGATTACCTTGCAGCCCGCAACGGATTTGGTCAATCAATCCGGCATCGCTGACGGCTACCGGCTCAATGGTCGCGACATTGATACCACCGAACTCGCCCGTCAGCTTGCCAGCCTCTTCGCGGTCAACGGCCAGCCCCGTGACCAAGACGGTGCGGTCGTTATCGGCGACATGAGCGGAGCAGGCCCACAGATCTGGGTCAACGCCGACAACCTAGTGAACTGGTCATTCAGTGACTCCTCGCGTGACCCCTGGGCATGTGCGGAGGGCACCTGCGAGGACCCAACGGTGGTTCCCGCCATGAGCGAAGATCAAGCACAGCTGGAAGCCGAGCAGATACTCGCAAATCTTGGGGTCGGTGCGAATGAGGCTGATGGCGTTGACGTGGAGTGGGAGACCAGCAGCGATGGCGTCATCACTACCGCCACAGCTTGGCAAACCGTGGCGGGGCAGCGAACGCAACTATCTTGGAGTGTCAGTTTCGACAGCGTGGGTGTGCTGTGGGCCAATGGTTTTGCGGCTGGTCTCGAGGTTGTGCCTGACTACCCGATCATTGGTGCGCGAAATGCAGTGATCCGCAGCCAGATCCCCAGATGGACAGCTTTTGGCCCCGCACCGATTGACATGGGATTCATTGCCATGGCTGATGCACCGATACGCAGCGACGAGTTAGCAACCGATTCGCAACCCCTGCCTGTTGCACCGGAGAACGCGCGAACGATTCCTCTGCTATGGGATCCAGCCATCGCCACCTCAGCCGAATTGACCCTGGCGCAGTACTTTGCGCCAGACGGATCCTTCTTCTTGCTCCCGGCCTATCGTCTGCAAACGGCCGATGACCGAGGAGAGTGGACCATCATCGCTGTAGCCGAAGCAGCGGTGAACTTCACCTCTAGTCCATAACAGGCTGAATGCGGCACACTCATCCTGTGGCCGACCAGAGCGTTCCCTACCAAGCCCCGCTCGTTGACGATCCAGTACGGCAGGGCGCTGCCTTCTGGGATCTGATGGATGCACGACGTAGTGTGCGTGAGTTCTCAGACCGTTCCGTATCGCGCGAATTGATCGACATTGCCGTAGCCACCGGCAACACAGCCCCCAGTGGCGCCCATCAGCAGCCATGGACCTTCGTCGCGGTGAGCGATCCGACGGTCAAACATCACATTAGGGTCGCCGCCGAGGAAGAAGAGCGGCAAAACTATGAGGGCGGTCGGTTGCCCGATGCTTGGCGTCAAGCAATCGCGCCGCTGGGCACGAACTCAGATAAAGCGTTCCTAGAGGTTGTTCCATGGATTGTTGTGGTGTTTGCACAAAAATCGACGCCGATGCCAGATGGCACGCTACGCAAGAACTACTACGTCAACGAATCCGTGGGTATCGCGTGTGGGCTGTTTATCGCCTCACTGCATTCGATGGGTCTTTCCACCCTGACCCACACACCAAACCCCATGGGATTTCTTTCCGAGATCTTGAATCGACCATCAACCGAGCGCCCATATATTCTCTTTCCGGTTGGGTACGCCGCTGATGACTGCAAAGTTCCTGCCCTGCAACGCAAACCGCTGTCTGATGCGCTCATCATCCGCTGATCAGATGCGTGCGGTCCCGGAAACCACGGTGACGCACTCACCACCGATCCAGATGTCGCTGCCCTCAGCGCGCACTTTGACCCGGCCAGCCCGGCCGAGTGCGACTCCCTGAGACGCAACGTATGACGCTGGTGCGAGACCTGCTGGGATCAGCCACTGCGCCAATGCTGCGTTGAGGGATCCGGTCACCGGATCTTCAGTGAGGCCACTGTTACCTGGAAAGAATGCGCGCACCTCAAAATCAACATCACCGGATGGGTAAGGGCCGATGACTCCGATATCGAGTCCAGCCAGAAGTTGCGGATCGGGCTTGATCGCGAGCACAGCCGCAGCAGACTCGACCATCACCGCCTGCCACCCTGGGCCGTTATCGCACCATTGGTGATCGACGATGTCGGTCACATCCAGGCCCAGGCCTGCCGCGATGCGTCGAACATTCTCCGATTCCAGCGGCCCAGACCGCTGCAACGCAGGAGCGGCGAAAGCCAACGTGTCATGTTCTCGTCGAATGCGTACCAAGCCGAGTCCACACTCTTGGATAACCACGTCACTTCGAGGGACTCCTCCGGCAGCAAGCCAGGCGTAGCAGGTGCCCAGGGTGGGATGTCCGGCGAAAGCCAACTCGCGACCGGGACAGAAAATTCGCACCCGGTAGTCCGCGGCAGAGTTGGTAGGCGGCAAGAGGAAGGTGGCCTCAGACAAATTGGTCCAATCAGTGAACCTATGCATCTGCTCGGTGGTGAGTCCGGAAGCGTCATGCACCACCGCAACGGGGTTACCCAGCAGTGGCTGCCCACTGAAAACATCAACCTGGTCGAAGTGACGAAGGTGCTCCATCGCAGCAGGCTATCCAGCCACTGGTGCGATGACCACGATCACACATCAATCGCTATGCTTATCAACGCGGTTATCGCCGACATGGCCTAACTGCACCTATCTGGGACGCGGGAGTGCAAGGACCCACGTCCAAGATGGTCAGGAGGGATGGCCGAGCGGCCGAAGGCGACGGTCTTGAAAACCGTTGAGGCGGTACCCCCGTCTCCGTGGGTTCAAATCCCACTCCCTCCGCAAAATCCCCTACGGGACATAGAGGGCTCAGCCAGTCTCGATGAGCTCCTCGTTGATGAATCCGTCGTCATTCGTGTCGATGCCGATTGGCATGATTGTGCCGTCACCCTCCCAAGCCCCGTACTCGATGACGAGGGACTCGCTAGCGGATAGGGGAATTGGGTCGCTCGTATATTCCTCATCGCTGACATCGTCAATGCGACGAATAACGAAGTCAATCGTTCCATCACCGTCGGTGGTGGTAAACGCGGTGACGGTTTGTGCCTCAAGGTTCACGAACACAGTGATGGCACCACCCTCTCCCGGTAGGTCCAGGCCACCAAACAGGAAGCCGTAAGACACCTCGGGACCTTCAAGGCTCAAGACGATGTCCGGGGCACTTCCTACGCTCGTTTGGTACGTGATGCTTGAGCTTTCCGGATCAAAGATGATGGAGTCCACATCACCGGGAGACATCGAGAAGTCCTCAATTCCGTAGCTGTAGCCCGGACCGATGATCGTGACCCCGGTCGTGGCCTCAGCCAGAGCATCGGAGGCATCCACGGTCACTACAAATGGCTCGTCCTCGGGAACGGCAATCACCGGTGCGCTGGTGATGACTTGTGACATCGGAACCCACTCACGCAGGCCCTCAATCTCGTTGCCGTCCAGATCGGTCACCGAGATAGTCACACCCAGACCAGCAGCCTCTTGATTCAGGTAGACGACATTGACCTCGCCTGCGGCCGTGGATGTTTCCGATGATCCCGGAACGGTGCCTAACCCGGCTGCATCGTTAACCGTTCCTGCGGTACAGAACGTACAGTCCTGCGGGCCGAGCATTGGGTCTACGGGGAACAGCACGAGCGGGTTGTCCGCCTCACCCACGTACAGTTCTGGATCATTGCGCGGGTCGGCGGACGTACTGTAGGTCCACGTGTCCGTCGTCGTGTCAACGACCATCATCTGGGCCTCGAACGGGAAGTTGTTGTCGTACAACATGATGCCCACCTGACCGTCACCAAGATCCTCGATGGCGTATGGGGTTACTGCATGGCCGTCTAGGTACTCGCCGTCGACGAACCGATAGATCCCAAAGACGTAACCCTGCCCCTCTGCCCACGCTTGGGAAAGGATCTCCAGGGCCTGGTTGGGAGTAGCCTCACGCCGCTCAGCGGAGGTCGGATCGGTCGCCTGGGTCACAAATACTGTCGCGATGTCTGACTGCAGGTCCCAATTGGCGTCGAAAGGCATCTGCGCAGGGACCTCAGCTCCGTAGACCTGCGGGTCGATGTACCCGGCAAACAGTGCCCAGACCAAGCCAGCCATCCCAAAGCAGTGCCCCCCGGCCATACCATCGTTCTGAACAGCCATCCACCGCTCAGCGGTCGGGGTCAGCAGACATTCCTCGCCATCGAGCTGCGCGCAGACCTGGTCACCAAAGAGCAGGCGCATCGAGTACGGCGTGAGGTTCTCGACCTCGGCTTCGTTGCCATAGTTGGGAAAACCGAAGCCATCAACCTCGACGTTGAACCCAGTATCGAGGACACCTTCAAGTTGAAGTGGCACCCCAGCCGGAGGAGTGGTGGAGGTTGGGGCCGAACTGTCAGCATCACCAGACGTGCAAGCCGCCAACCCGAGGGGAGTCACCAGGACGACAGCAGCCACCGCGGCAAGGAAGCGTGGACGACCAGGTCCAGAAGGCATACTTCGCATTCAAATACCTTCCGCGTCGGCGATGCACTAGCCGCCGATTTAAGTCTTCGCCTCTGCTGCAGTCCAGCGAATCAAGCCATACGTACATCTAGGCCCCCGGAATAACAAAGTCAGAGGCTTGGGACGCTTACATGTCTTTTCGCGCCCGATCAGGGGGGAAGACGGCAGCCCATCAACGTGGCGAAAGTATCCGGCGAGAGCAGAAGGACCTCGCATGTTTCACTTGTGGGGACCGTTTACGGAAGAGTGGTAGCGGAGTGAGGTAGAGGAGGTTGGTGGTGTCTACTGCTGGCCTTGCGCTGCTCGTCATCGCCAACATTGTCTGTATTGCTGGCTTGTCCATTCTCATCGGCATTACCGCACCACGCTGGCCCGACCGTTGGTTCCGCGAAAGTCACGGGCCCCTAACGTGGCAGGTACCCGGTGAAACCGCGGCTTTCGCACGAGCTAACCGGGGGCGATGGAACCAGAGGCTGCCTGAACTTGGCAGCATGTTTGGTGGCGTCAGCAAAAGGAATCTGCCAGGACACGATCTGGCCAGCCTGCGCGATTACACCACACAGGTGCGGCGGGCAGAATGGGTGCATCTGCTGTCAGTGCTCACGTTCTTGCCCATGGTGTGGATTAACCCCTGGTGGCTCACTGTTGTGTTCGCAGCAGTGGCGGTCCTGATCAACCTGCCGTTCCTCGTGGTGCTCAGACATAACCGAACGCGTCTGGAACGCCTTATCGCGAGGCGCTCGGCAGAGTCCTGATTTTTCCACCGCGAACACAAAACCCGGTTTCATTGTGAGTGTCTTGGCCCTGGGCCCACGCCGGCAAGGTCAACACCAACCGTTTGCCGGTACGAACGGCGGTTGCGTTCCACACGTCGGTTACCTGGCCGGTCACGCGCAGTTTCACCGTTGCTGGCACGGGCGAGGCGACCTGTACGTGCACACACCTGCCGCCCTTCCATTTTGAGTCAACCACCACGCGCACAGAGCTAGCGTCTGGGTTAGGAACCGGGGTCGGCGTCGGCGCAGGAGCCGGCGTCGGGGTCGGCACCGGTGTTGGCCGCGGTGTAGGAGCAGGTGCCGGTGTTGTTCCTGCTTTGCGACCCATCAGCTTGGTCAACAGGGCCATCTTGTCTGTGTGCACAGAGTTCCAGTCATCGGTGAGAACTCCACCGGTGTCACCGGAATTGGGATTCCACGACCAAAACGTCCAACTGATGCCGGTGGCTGCCAGATAGTCGGTGAACTGGTTGATCCAACGACCTTCAACGGTTGTCTTCGACACTGACTTAGCACCGAACTCACCGATAAATAGGGGTGCGATGTTCTGGGTGTGGATGAATCCGAATCCCTTTTCCCAACGGTCGGCCAAGATCGACGCCATGTTGGGGTCAGAAAACCATGGCTGAGCAAACACCCCGGGTCCATATTCATGGGGGGAGTAAACGAGACGGTTTGCTTTCGATAGGCGCACGGGATTCTGGCGAACGCCCTCGAGATTGCCGCCCCACCAGTGCCGATCTAGTTTCTGGCCACCGGCTACCTGACCCTCAATGCCCTCAACGATGATGAGTTTGTCCGGGGCAATCGCCAAAACCGCGTTTCCTGCACGCTCAGCTGCACGACGCCAATCGGTCGCACCGCCATCTCCCCAGGTCGCTGATCCATGCGGCTCATTTTTCAGATCGAATGCCACAACGTTCGCTGTCTTGGCGTATCGCCGTGCCAGCATCTGCCAGGTAGCGACCCAGTCGCTTTCGGTAAATCCACCCTGTCCGTACCACAGGTCAAACATGAATCCATCGTTGCTTTGAGAATGATTGTCAAGAATGATCATCATTCCTAGTCGATCAGCTTCAGCGATGACGGCATCCATCACTTGAATCGGCGTTTTGCCTTTCAACTCAGCATTCTTACCGGCACCGTAGTCAATTCCTGAGGTTGTCGAACCTCTCATCGCTTCGAGCGAGAACGGAACACGAATGGTGTTGAAGCCAAGACTTGAGATCTGAGCCAACATGTCCTTGTAATCACGTGACCACAGCCCGTGGGGTGCCTGGGTAGCGGTTTCAAGACCAAACCAGTTCACGCCCTGCCAGATAACAGTTTTGCCCTGCGCATCAACGATCTTGTTGCCTTGCGTATGCAGCGGATATGTCGGAGCATCTGCTGCATTTGCGGGCGATGGTGCTCCCATAAGTCCAGACATCACAACGGCCACGAGGGCTCCAATGAAAGTTGCCCATGATGCTTTACGCATGTGTTCCTCCGCGGTCGTGTCGTCGAATTCATGACGCTAACGACGGCTGAGGTAAGAGTCGCGCTGAGACGTTTGTTCCCAGCCATTTCATAGAAAGCGGAGGCTAGCGATCACCCAACTGCCACATTCGCGCACCGCCGACAAGTGCGACCGTGTTGGGAACAATGACAGTGTCGTCGCCGAGTCGAATCACCTGGGACGCAGTCAAATGACGTGCGTTGCCACCGCCGAGGTACAGGCGATCCCAGACGAAGATCGGGCGCAAACCGTCGACAACACGAACGACACGTCGCGACCAAAAGGAGTCACCCAACCGACGACGTTCGTGTTCACCGATATAGGTGTCATAACTCAATCCCCAACGCACCGGTGCTTGAGACAACTCAAGGTGCGGCGCCAGTCGACCGCCGTCGAATATCGCACAACCCAAGCCGGTACCAAGGGTGAGCACGAGTTCGAGTCCCTGGCCGGCGATCACGCCGGCAGCGTGAAGCTCGGCGTCATTGACGACCAGAGTCGGCACCTTGAGCACCTGGGCCAACGCCGTTCGGGCATCAAAGCCGTTCCACTCATCAACCAAAGAGGGGTCCACCCGACTACGCGGGCCGCGAGTAGTGACGTAGTGCGGCGTGGTGATAACCACGCCATGTCGAATCATTCCGGGTAGGCCGACGCTCGCACGCTGAACCGGCGGAAACTGCGCAGCGAGGTCACTCAGCGTGGCCACGAATTTCTCCGGTGCAAATGGGTAAGGAGTCGGAATGCGCGTGGGAGGCACGCGCATCGTGCCCGTTTCGTCAAGGACAGACGCCTTGATCCCTCCGCCGCCACAGTCGATGACAAGAGTGTTGATTCCAGGGTCGGCCGATGAAGAGGTGCTCACGCGACATCAGTGTGCCGTGTGGCCACCCGACCCGGTAGCCTGGTCCGGCTAGTTCATCTGGCACGGAGGCGTCGCCTAGTCCGGTCTATGGCGCCCGCCTGCTAAGCGGGTTTGGGTCTTAAAGCCCATCGAGGGTTCAAATCCCTCCGCCTCCGCCATTCACGGAATAGGGCCCTCCAGGGGTCGTATTCCGTGAATTTCGACCGCGTGGGCATTGACTGAAGCGACCGCAGGTCGCAAGTCTCAGCCGACGAAAAGAGCGCCGCGCTTGCGGCGGGCCTTCACTTTGCGAAGCGGTGCAGCCGCCGGGCCGGATACCTTCGCGCCCCTCTCGGTGAAGGTCGATCCATGTGCCGGACAACGCCAACCCGATGCGGTTTCGACGACCGTGGATCCCTGATGCGTGCATCGAAGATTCAGGGCCTTGTACTTGTTGCGACTGACGCGGACGATCGCCGTTGGCACTCCGCGCACATTGCCGATAGTGGCCACCCCACCGACGCTCGCCAGTGCCGGAACGGCTCCCAAACGCACTCGCACCCGACCATCGCTGAGTTGCGTCACGGCGTTGCTCGGCGCTGGGGACGCCTGTGCGGTCGACAGCCCTGCAGCGACTAGCGCAATGCCACACAGACCGGCAGCCGCCTTCAGGGCGTCGCGTCGACTTATATGGGGGACACCTGTCTCATCCATGTATTCGAGTGTGACCCACCGGGCGCGGATGCGCATCCGGGCAGGGGGTATCGTTACCCACCGCAGTTACCAGCGCCCGTAGCTCAACGGATAGAGCATCTGACTACGGATCAGAAGGTTAGGGGTTCGAATCCCTTCGGGCGCGCATAGATGTGGGGGTCTCCTACCCCTGTTTTCTGTAACTAAGCCACATTCGGTCCGCGCAGCAGTTCCTGCCACTACATTCGGGCTCATGATCGGCAGGCCCGTAACGCTGCACTGTTCAGCTCCGCTGGGAAATGGTCGAATAGCGCTTCCCAAGACCTTGCTGGCGTAGGAGCGATCAATGGCGCGTGTTCTAGTGGTCGAAGATGACGGCTTCACTCGCATGTTGCTATGCAGTCAACTACGAGAACTTGGGCATGACGTCGTCGCCGATGCCGCGACGTGTGCGGATGGCATCGCCAGCACCCGAGTCACTCGACCGGATGTCGTCATCGCCGATCTTGACCTAGGGTCTGGTCCAACCGGCATCGACTTGGCCTATGCAATCTGGAAGTTTGTCCCGTCAACAGGAGTACTCCTACTTTCGACCTACGTTGACGTGCGACTCATCGGTGACTATCGACCACTGCCCCCAGGAACCATCTTCATGGTGAAGAGGTCACTTAGTGACGCCTCAACTCTCGAGTCGGCGATCGCAATGTCCCTCGACCGCACCTCACCGATCGTATTTGAACAACTCAAGCGCAGCGGCAATGTCGCACGGCTGCGGGATGGTCAGGTTGAAATCATGCGCCTTGTGGCCTCTGGGTACACGAATGCCGAAATCGCCAGGAAACGGCACCTTGAAGAAGCGTCAGTTGGAAAGGCCATCTCGCGTTTGGTGGGACAACTGAACCTAGCCGTCACCTCGGAGCGTAATCCTCGAGTGTTGATTACCCAGGCATACTTCGTACTCATTTCCGGTTCAACCGGAACTCGCGGGCAGTGATGGCCCGGACCCCGTTCGTGCACAAGGCCCGTGAACAACGAGAGGTCGGTCACGATACCGACCACATGTCAGATCTACTATTGATCCCATCCTTCTCGCAGCGGCTCGCAACCCGAGATATCAGCGCACACACCGTTAATCGGTTGAGTTTCACCGTCGCCTTGGGAACAAGCGCTTTGCTCTTTGCATTGCTGTTCCTCATGTCTCCTAATTCGATCACTCCACCGAGCCCGTTGTTGATCGGCTCCGTTCTCGGACTCCTGCTGGTGTGCTGTATGAGCGGGCTCTTGACAGGAGTCGTCTTGTGGAGCGAGGCCACCTTTGCTCGCCTCCGAGGTGGCACCTCCAGACTTCGCTTCTTGATGTTTTACGTCATTGGAGGCGCGCTTGTAGGAGTGGCCCTCGAGACATTGTTGCCACTAACAGGGTTCATCAGTTTGTCCCCCGCACCGGTCAGGATCTTCAGTATCGCCGTCATTGCGGCGTGGATGGGGGCTGCCATTGGCGCGACCCATGACGGGCGCCGACGTGTCCGTGTCGCCCGACGCGTGCTGGTTGAGCAGGCTGCGGCAGTTGTGTTGAGTGGTACGTCGCAATCGGCCCTCATCGAACAACTACGTAATCAGCTGCACACCGACCTTGAGGCATCCCTCAAGCCGACTTTCGACCTCACCGTCCAGAGACTGGCCGCGGAAACACAAATCGCTGCCGACGACCTAACATCTTCCGCTGCACAGGTTCTGCAGGAACTTACCGACGAGTCAGTTAGACCCATCAGCCGAAAGCTCGACGATCAAACAGCCTATCCGCGGGAACGTCACGGAGTAGTTGCGTTCATCGCTGGCGTAGCGCGGCATAAGCCTTTTCACCCACTCGCCGTTGCCGCTATCTTCTTGCTCGCGGGAGTATCTGACACTTGGATTCTTGAGGGGTTCAATTCAGCACTCCTTTCAGCTAGCCTCGGCGTCGCTTTGATCTTCGTAATTCTCGGCGCCGGAAATCGACTCATGGCGGCTTTTCCCAAGCACCACACAGCCATTTTTGTCGCCACGTTCATCGTTTTGCAGATTCCGACAATCGTCGTAGAGGCAGCTACCGAACGAGACACAGCCTATTCCGCCGTCGTTGTGATTCTCTTCGGTGTCTTGATCAGCGGCTGCATCGTCTGGTTGACCTCCGGAATCGGCCAGTGGCGCACAGCGCAAGCCGAATTGCTCAACCTTTACGCCGATGAGTTGAACACCGCGAAAATCGAACTGCTGGCCCAGGCGGAAGTCTTGAGGTCAATCACCAAACAAGCCGCCCGTCTCTTGCATGGCTCCGTGCAATCGAAGTTGACCGCATGCATTCTTGCACTCGATCGTGCCGCAAATTCCGATGACGTTCAGGCATATACAGCCGCAATTAACCAAGCCACGAGCATCCTTAGTCAACCTTGGCCACTTATTCATGACGCGCCGATGACATCAACTTTGGAGGTGGTTGTCAGTGAAAAAGTCGCCCTTTGGCAGGGACTGGCAGGTATCGGATCCTTCATTTCGCCGGAGGTCAAGCAGGTGTCAGGGCGATCTGCCCATGTTGTCGGTGACATTGTTGAAGAGGCAGTGTGCAACGCAATTCGTCACGGCAGGTCAGACACCATTTCAGTGCAAATAGATTTGGTGACCGAAGAAGATTCCGCCTACGCACGAATCCGAGTCGTAGACGACGGCATCGGATTGGGGGGAAGCGGACCGGGTCTTGGAACTGTCTACCTGAACGAAACCTGTGCGGACCGATGGACGCGCTTGGAGGTAGCTAGTGGCGGCTGCAGTCTTGAAGCTTGGGTACCACTGGGTGGTGGGTGACCTGATCACACCCCATCAAATTGACTGCACCACAATCACTTCATCCACCAGTTGCCAGCAGTCGGTGACTCACACTCACCTGAGAACCCATGCGAGACAACTGTTCAATGAGCGCGTCGCCGGCCGCATGCAGTTCATCGTTCGACATTGGATCCAGCGCATCAAGAATGAATACTCCGGCGGTGGTGTGATCACGCAGCGCAGTGCGTTGGCCCTGACGCCAGTTCCAGCGCCGACACGTGACCCCAACCTCATCACACCACACAACCTCGCCCATGTCTGGCTGCTCGATCACACGCGTACCCTGAGCCATCGTGTCGAAAGACTCGACACCCGTGGCACGGATCAACCGCGGCGAACCCGCGTACTCATGTGCGTCCTCGCCACCGAGGGGTAACAGTCGCGAGATACTGATGGCGTTGTAGGTGTCGGTCAGTCGGTTCACTCGCGGCAGTCCATCTTCGACGCGGCGAAGTAGAGCTTCTAGACTGTTACGGGTGCGTTGGGGTTTCGCACCGAACGCGCGATACGCCTCACGCCAAGCAGCCACCTGGGGAAGATCCTCAACCGCACAGTCGACAAGAAGTTCACGCGCGGTCGCCTCTGCCGAGCGCAGGAACTCCTCGCTGACATCATCACTTGGCCCTGGCTTGAGTCCATCTGCCACGATGAGCAAAGCTCGATAATCCGGACGCAACAGCCACACATCGGCGTCGACACTCGCACCGGCCAAAAAATTGTCTTCCTCTACCTGCATCCGGTCATCTTTTCGTATCAGCATACGAAAACTGACGCAGCTATCTCTGCGTGATCGAATCCACCTGGTAAACCAAGCGGTCAGCTCCGCGGCGCGGCCCCACCACACGCACACCGATTCCGGCGTTGTCAGCCCACTGCGAGGGGCTCGGAGAGAACAACACCTCGGTCCATTGCCCGCGCTTCAACGTTACGGCCGGACCATTAATCCAGCGTCCGTCGCCGTCTTGAATAGCAAGCATGCCCTTCCAGCGGCCCTGCGAGGATCGGACATCCAAACGCACCCACGCACTCAGTGTCTGCCCAGCGTCAGGGTCAAGTACTTCATTGTCATTATGGGCAAACACTCGTGCTCGTTTATCAGGATCAGTTGCCTTGGCAACCTGCAAACTGCGGCTACCCCTGTGTGAGACGGCGCTTGAGTTGAGACGAGCAGTACTGACCCAGTCGATCCGTCGTGAATTGAAATTATCGACCATGGTGGTCGCACCTTGCCCGGTCATGTGCGCCCGAACAGCTGCCCCATACGTCGTCGGAGTGCCGTCGTAATTGAGTAACAAGGCCGGCCCAGACCTGCAATCCCAGGTGTTCCAGGTCCAGGGCGTGTAGCTCACACCATTGGTATCGGCCCACTTCATATAAGCCGTGGTGAAATCACCCGTGCAGGTGTCTTCACCGATCTCGGTCGAGACGACCGGATAAGTCTCAGCGACCTTGCCGATAGTTTCGTTCCAGCATGATTCAGTGTTGCACTGGCTGAACGAGTAGATGTGCACCCCGGCCGCCAAATTGTTTAACGGGTCCACCGGTGCATGCTCCACCCACTCAGAGAGGTCGCCCGCCCAGTTAAGACCACTGGCAATCATCAAGTTCGTCGCACCCGTGTTGCGCACAGCGTCGACGAGGTCCTGCATGCCGGCTGCCTGCCAGCCCTCGTCGGTCTGGCAGCCATCACGCCAGCATTCCCAAGAAATGTCATGTGGCTCGTTGTAAAGATCGAAGACAACCGACGGATTGTCAGCAAACATCGTGGCAACAGACGTCCAAAAAGCCGGCGCGTGATCAGCATCAGCCATCACCTGCTGGCTGTAAGCGATGTTGGTGCCCGGGGCATTCCAATGCAGGTCCAAGATCGCCACCATGCCCGCGGCGTTGATGCGATCGACGAAATCGCTGATCTGAGACCTATAGGCCGTGCCACTGTATGCCGCAGGAACCCCATTGATGTTGAGCCAACATTGCTCGTTGAGTGGAACTCGAACCGCATTGCTCCCCCAGGATCCAATGAGGTCGAGCGTGCCAGCATCGACTGGGCCATCGAAGAAGCCCCAACCTTGCACGCAGGCGTACTCCGAACCCGACTTGTTCACGCCGAGCAAGCGGATGACCTCGCCATTGGCATCGACCAGGGAGTTGCCCTGGGCTGTCACCGTCGGTGGCTGCTGCACCGCCTGCGGTCCAACGGCAGCAGATGCTGGCGCCATCAAGGTCATCGGAAGCAGCAACATTGCTGCTGCAAGGGCGAATCCGTAACGCAAGATCGGCGAAGTCACACGTCAACGTAACCGGTTAACCCACGTGCACGAAAGACGAGCGTGGGTGCACCCCGTTATTCGAGGGTTTTCCCCCTCCACCACGCTGCTACCCCAGGCAGGCCGCGGCACCGAATCTGGCGTACTTGCGGGCCGAGCACGAACCGAACTCGGGGTAGTACTCGCCCATGACGTCCTGAGTCGCCTGCGGATCATTAACCGGACCCACCAAGGTGGCCGACTCAGTAAAATCCGGATTCGGAAGCATGTTTCGTAAGGCCAGGAACTCCTGGGTCGTGCCATAGCGCGACGACATCGGCAGCCACGTGGTCGCCGGCGATTTAGCGAGGCGGCGTTCGATGCGCTTTTTGTCTGCAGGGAACGACAGCACGATCGTCACCTGGTTGGACGCCACGCCCGTGCGCATCGGTGTCGCGTTGTCAGCCGTGCAACCCACGACTTGCTTGTCCCCGGCACCCACTACTACTGCTGGATATGGGGCCGCATAGACGTAGTTGCAAAATGACCAGTAACGCAGATCTTTGCCCGATGTCCACACCTGCGGCGAAGTGCCCGAAGGCGTTGTTGGCATGGTCGCTCGCGCCACCACGACTCGGCCCTTTTTCGGCGTGTACAGGGCACCCACGTATGCACTTGTCGCGTTGGGAAATGGCGTGCTGAGCGACCCGACCTTCACCGCTTCAAGTTCGGGCGGGCAATCATTACCGCAGTCTGGAATCGGTGGGTTCTTGCGGTCGGACAACGCAGCAAGCAAACTTGCGCCCTCCTTAGTCTTGGCGAGAGCTTTGCGCTCCTTTTTGTTGCACTGCTCCAGTGTTGTTTGCGACCCGTCCACCCCGTGCAGCGTGACCGACGGCAGCGGCACGCTGTTAAACGTGCCGGTCGGCAGGTAGACGCGCATCATCAAGTAGTTCAAGTCCTCTGGCGTTCCAGGAATCAGCGGCTGTACCGGTGAATCTGGAGTCAGCGGCAACACGTTGGTTCCGGTCTCGGTGTCTGACAGGGTCAGGGTCCAAGTGCCACCGGGGTTCGCCTGATCGACCCAAGGGTTTTGTGAGCCGGCATCTGGCTGGATCTCATAGTCGGTAATGGCTGAGGGCGTCCCTGCGAGTGAAGTGAACAGTTGTGCATCGGCGCCATATGCCTGAATGGCGAAGTAGCGGGCGTTGACGTACTCACCTTCCAGCGTGATTTTGTCGACTGCGTCACCCGAATAACCCATCGTCCAATAGGCGGCGCTGGTGTCAGGGTAGAACACATTGGAAGTGGCCAACGAAGTCTTGACCCACCACGAGCACGGATTCACCGCCGTTGGCTGAACAGCGACGGCATCGGCGGCCGACACCGGCCATGTGGCGGTCGTGAGCAGCGCGGGGGTAATCAACGCGGCCGTGGCGAGCGTAGATGCGGCAAAGACAGCGGGGGACTTCACGGAGTCATTAAGTCAGACTTCCGACCAAGTGTCATTTCATACGGCGCCGTTGCGATCGAAAGGTCCGACACTTAGTCTTGCGCAGGTGGACTTCGACCTGAACCCCGAGCAACGAGATTTTCAACGTACGCTGCGTGATTTCGTTGATCGCGAAATCAAGCCCGTTGCCAGCGAGCTCGAACGAAGCGGGGAGTACCCCACCGCAATCGTGGAGCAACTCAAGCACATGGGGCTGTTTGGCATGACGATTCCCGAGACGTACGGCGGCCTCGGGCTCGACGCGGTGTCGTTCGCGATCGTCTTCGAAGAACTCTCTCGCGGCTGGATGGGCATCGCTGGCACGCTGGGCACGCATTCGTTGTCGTGCTGGATGATTAATCAGTACGGCACCGATGAGCAAAAGCAGCAGTACCTACCCGGCCTAGCCACCGGTGACCGACGAACCGGTGTAGGACTCACTGAGCCCGATGCTGGCTCAGACCTTCAAGGCATCCGCACTACGGCGATCCTCGATGGTGATCATTACGTTGTTAACGGTCGAAAAACATGGATTACCAACGCACGGCACGCCGATCCACTTCCGGTTTTGGTCAAGACCGATCCACAGGCACAGCCACGACATAAAGGAATGAGCATCCTGCTCATCGACGCGGGAACACCAGGATTCGAGGTTCTGCGGGACCTTGGCAAACTCGGTTACAAGGGCCCTGAGTCGTGCGAAATCGTGTTCGACAATGTGCGGGTGCCGATCGCAAACCTGCTCGGCGGCATTGAAGGTCGCGGTATGCAGCAGGCGCTTCCGGCCCTCGAGTCGGGCCGCATCAACATCGCCGCTCGTGCCGTCGGCATTGCCCAAGCCTCCTACGACGCAGCCTTGGAGTACTCACGAGCGAGAACCGCGTTCGGGCAGCCCATCAGTGATTTTCAGGCCATTCAACTCAAACTGGCGGATCTGGCCACCAATGTGCAGGCCGCACGGCTGCTCACCTACTGGGCCGCGTCAGAGCAGGCCGCCGGTAAGCGCGCAGATATGCAGTCGGGCATGGCCAAATACTTCGCCTCTGAGGTCGCGATCAAATCGGCGCTTGAGGCCATGCGCATTCATGGCGGGTATGGATACTCCACGGAGTACGTGGTCGAACGGCTTTACCGAGACGCACCACTCATGGCAATCGGTGAGGGAACAAACGAGATCTTGCGCACGCTCATCGCGAAGTCACTCACAAGCGGTCGCGACTCTATTGGTTAGCAGAAAGACGCAGGGCGGTAGAATTTGATGTTCGGGTGATTGGCAGCTGCGCAACGACGGCGAATTCGCCGCCTTCGCAGAACCAACCGACTTCACCACCGACAACTTCAGCGCGAACCGCCATTCGATGTAATCCCTCACCTTCGTCAATCACCACCTCACGCTCTACAGGGTGTCGCACATCAAGCATCAGGAACATCCCCTCGGTGGCGAGGCGACTTCCCACCGAGATCTCGATCTCGCGGGCTCCCGAATGCCTTAGCGCGTTGGATACTGCTTCTTCAACAATGCGGAAGGCAGCGGTGCGGACGGGCATGTTGAGTCCCTCTGCTGCCGGGTCATCCATTGTTCTGACGACGCCATCAATCATGAGGTCGACCGTCGCCGCTCCTTCGACTCGCACCTTGAGTTCGCGCAACGCTGGTAGCAGACCGACGTCAAGGCCCTGGGGTGCTAAGGCACGCACCACCGCTTGAATCGAATCCCGATAGAGCGCCCCCAGCCGATCATCAATGGCCTGCAATTCATAAGTCGTCACATCGTTGTCTTGCAGCATTTCGCGCACCTGCATGCGAATAGCAACAATTTCTGATTGAGCTGTGCCGTGCAGTTGATCAAAGACCGCGCTACGCACCGACTCTTCCTCGTGCATGAGGGCCTGCCTACTTCGATTGAGTTCAGCGAAGGAGTCGGCGAGTGCTTCCTCTCGTACGTGTGCATACCACGCGGCAATGGCCATGACGCCGAATAACAGGAAAACAATCGAGGCACTAACCGCGAAATAGCCGATGCCGCTTTCCTTAGGGCCCAACTGCAAGGGAACCACGAAGATAAGGCGTCCGAAGGCAATGATGACGGCGATCAATGCCGAATAGCCCAGGAGCGACCCGAGCGAAACCGGTCCGCCACGATGTCGTCGTAGCAGGATCAGCAAAATCCCCAGCGCGATCGCCACCGTGACGGCATTTGCCATGAGTAGCCGCGGCCATGAATAAAGGAACCTAATGTTGTACCCAGCGTATAAAATCGCGGCGTTGATGATCGGTCCGAGAAAAACAAAGGAACCCGTTAACGCCGCGATGAGCCACCACACCGCACGTGCCGCTGCATCAGGAAGTAATGCAGCAACCCAACCGGCGACGGTGTGAGCCACATTCCGAACTACGGACATCTACTGAGGATAGGCCTTCGGGCTAAGTGCGAGGGTTCTCCCTCGTTCCGGCTCCCACGAGACCGGGCCCAAGCCCTAACCTGACAAAGTGGGAACCCCTCAGATCGCGACCCCAGCAATTCGTGTCGCCGTGGTCGAAGACATCCCGCTGTTTCGACAAATGATCATCCAAAGCATTGAGGGCCATCCAGCGCTTGAACTCGTTGCTGCTACCGCAGGAGTCAGCGAGGCCCGAACTGTCATCCCCCCTGCTGCACCAGACGTGCTTCTCCTCGACCTGCACCTGCCCGATGGGTCTGGATTCAAACTCGGCCTCGAACTGCGTGGTCGTCTGCCACAACTGCGAGTGATCGTGCTCTCTGAGCACGTGCGCCCCCAGGTCTTGCATTCACTCGCCACGGAGGAGAAAGAACACTGGTCCTACCTAATCAAGGCCAATGTCGCTAGTCCACGCGCACTGGGTGACGCGGTGTTAGCAGCTTCACAGCATTCAATCGTGGATCCTGAGGTGCGCCGGCCTTTGGATCCGGTGGAAACGCGCTTGGCGTTGCTTACTGACATGCAGCGCCAGATCTTGGAACTGGTCGCCGCGGGCCATTCCAACGCATCCATCGCGCAGCAACTGCACGTGTCGGTCAAGACACTTGAGCGCAATCTTTCCCAGGCCTACACCCGATTAGAGGTGTTGGGAGATGCAAGCGCGAATGCGCGCGTGCAGGCCGCAGCGATATTTCTCGGCCACAAGCGCAACACCTGAAAGCTCCCTGCGCCCTTAAAACAACCCCGCAGCATTAGCGTGGTCATGATCGGTTATAGCATGGTCAAATGACCGAATTGACCGTTATGCCTCGTATCCGTAATGCGCCTCGATTGTCCGTTATTCGCACAGTCATGCTCCTGCCAATGATGGCACTCGTGCTCGTGCTGGGCCTGCTCACCGGTACAGCCCAAGCCCAAGACCCCCAGCGGGACTATCGGGGATTTTTCGCCGGCTCCGTGCTTGACGGAAGTGGCTGGACGGCCTGTGCCGCACCAATCACGTGGTCCATTGACGTCTCGGCCCTTCGCCGCAATCAACGCAGTAACGAGGTTCGCCGCATGGCCAGATCGTTGAAGCAATGGGCGCAGGCGACCGACCTGACAATGCGGTTTACCGGACGCGAGCGGCTACGAGTCGACCCGGTGTTTCACACCCTGCATCCGAACAACGACGACCCGCTGCGCGAGCGCCACATCTATATTTCCTTTATTCGCGAAGGAGAAGACCCGCTCATGGTCGACCCGGTAGCCGGCCTGGCCATGCCCGCCCGCGTGCACTCCGATACCGGCGAGGTATTCGGCGGCGTTGCAATGTTTCGAGCTAGGCATGTGCGCAACACCCGCGAAGTGACCGGATATGCGCTTAAAGGTCTCTACCTGCACGAACTTGGCCATGTTTTTGCCCTGGGGCATGCCGATCAGTCGGTCAATGCGATGTATCCGGTGGTTGGCGACCGGAAGAAACTCGGACCCGGCGATACCAAAGGCGCACGCGCCATGCTCAAACCGTGTCGGGTGTGACTGGAGTGGCAGTGACGATCACGCTTTGCGCGCCACCAGCCGGCAGCGGCAGCCACCCGAAGGTCGACAGTGCGACCAGAATGGCTACCGCTGCGGCCAGCAACACCACACCCCACAGCGCCGAGATCTGTTGGGTGCGACTAC
>Ga0129324_10000222_pt1 | contig 41019 bp, 39 predicted proteins | sample CPBDNA_7_FD_96879 | JGI IMG/M metagenome (GOLD analysis project Ga0129324, IMG submission 96879) | Freshwater to marine salinity gradient microbial communities from Chesapeake Bay, USA - CPBay_Spr_15_0.2_DNA | ecosystem: Environmental > Aquatic > Marine > Coastal | place: USA: Chesapeake Bay...
TCCTATAGAGCCGTGGTAGACCACCACGTTGATAGGCTGGATGTGGAAGCGCAGTAATGCGTGTAGCTGACCAGTACTAATAGCTCAATTGGCTTGATTTATGCACTGAAAAAAATTTTTTAAAGTAATTTTAAAGATAATTGATATTTTATTTTATAACCCCAACATAAACAGTTGGGGTTTTTTTTAAGTTATCATTACCTTTTCTCATTATCTAAGACTATCCATTTCTAGTGAATTTTATAGAATTTAGTGCAAGATTGAATATTTATAATGTTAAAAACTAGATAATATTATTTGATTAATTTATTAAGTATAAAATATGAATATTATTGCAGTTATTCCAGCTAGATCTGGCTCTAAATCTATAAAAGATAAAAATATAACTCTCTACAAAAGAAAACCACTTATATATTATTCAATTAGAACTGCTCTTAAATCGAAATTTATTAATAGAGTGATTGTCTCAACAGACTCTAATAAATATAAAAAAATATCAACAAAGTTTGGTGCAGAAGTACCATTTTTAAGACCCAAAAAATATAGTACTGATAATTCTATAGATTATGATTACATTTTACATGCATCAAAATTTCTTATCAAAAATAAATATTATCCAGATTTAATTGTTCTTTTAAGACCGAGCACACCAAATAGAGAAATTCATATTGTTGATAAAGCCATTAATTTTTTTATCAAAAATTCAAAAAATTATGATTCAATGAGATCTGTCTCTGAATTTAACCAGCCAGCTCAAAAACTTTTTATGATAAAAAATAATAGACTAAAAGGTTTTTTTGACGGTAGTTTAAGTGGTGAATATCATAGTAGGCCAAGACAAGATTTCCCCAAAACATATTTGCCAAATGGTTACGTTGATATTTTTAAAACAAAATTTTTTTTAAACAAAAAAAAATTATATGGAAGAATGTGCCCATTCCTAACAGATTATACTCTTGATATAGATCATAAAAAAGATCTTAAATTATAAGTATTTTTTAATAATTTAAATCATTATCATTTAAATTTATAGAAATTATTTTTTAATTTCAATGCAAAACGAAGAGTTTTTATTCCATTCAATAAATTTAAATCATTTGATATTTTTGTTTTTGATTTAACTTTTGAAATAAAAAACTTTAATTCTTTGACGAATATATCATTTTTGTTAAATTTAAATTTTTTAATTATTCTATTTTCATTTTTGTAAATATAAATTTTCTGGGAATTAAAGCATGCCTCCAATGAACCTTCTTTGCCTATTAAATAAAATTTTCTTTTTTTAGGTCTTTCAAAAAAATTTAAGTTCATTGAACACAGCATTTTATTTCTATTTTTTTTTAATATAAAATTTGATGAAAAAATGTCCTCAACATCTAAATCAAGATCAGATATTTTTGAAGAAATAAAAGAAGAATATTTTATTTTATATTCATCAAATAAATGAAGAAAATAATCAATTTCATGAATTTGAGTTAAAATTACACCTCCACCAAGTTTTTTATTTGCTGCATACGAATTTTTATAATTTTCATAAGGATGAAAATCTTTAACATTTTCACCATGATGAATATGAGCTGCGATAAGTTTACCAATAGGTGATTTTTTTTTTATAATATTTTCCAAGTATTTGATTAATGGATTAAATCTCAGCTGATAACCCATCATTGTGATTACATTTTTTTTTTTAAATAATCTTTCTAATTCATTTAGTCTTTTCGATGATGAGCCTAGAGGTTTTTCTATAAAACAAGGAATATTATAATTTAATAAATCAATAACCTGAGGAATGTGTTTTGATGATGGTGTACAAACAAAAGCACAATGTATCTTAATCTTTTTTTTATAAATTTCAGATAAAGAGCCGAAATATTCTAGTGAATATTTCTTTTTAACATCACCTTTTAAAGCTTTATTGAAATTATTTAATAAAGGAACATTTCTTTTTTTTCTTATCGCGTAAAAATGAGATTTAGGTTCTATTAATTTCAAATTTCGTAAGTGTCTTTGACCTATTGAGCCAAGACCTATAATTAATATGTTCATTTTATTATATATTTATTAATTAATCTCTTAAAAAAAATATAATTTTTTGTAGCTTGGGACTCTATATCCTTTCCACGTTGACTTTCTATGGTAAAACTTCCTTTATATTTAATTTTTTTAAGAGCCATAAAGATAGATTTAAAATCTACCTTTCCTTCTCCAAAAATAACATTTTTATTATAAATATTTTTATCTTTTAAATGAATGTGTCTAATATTTTTTTTAAATTTATAAATATCCAGTACTGGGTTTTTTTTTAATAAAATTCTATTTCCAGTATCAAATAAAAAAAAACAGTTTTTTGAATTAATATTTTTTTTTAATATTTCAAATTTTTCTGGACTCATATTGCTCTCAAAAAGTAACTCCATATTATTTTTTTTGCAAGTATGTGAGATAATTGATAAATTTTTATATATTTTATTTTTATTTTTAAAATTTATTTGACTATTTCCATATAAGGGTAAAATATATTTATTTATTTTTAGCTTACTAAGCTTTTCCACTGTATTAATAACTGCAGCTAAAGTTTTTTTACTAGATAGTGAATGATTAATTATATAGTCATCACAGAATGAAAAAATTTTAACATTGTTTTGTTTTGAAATTTTAATATATTTTTTTATACCCGATTTTGACCAAATAGGATTTTTATCATTTTTTACTCTTTCTCCAAAAAGTTCAATAAAGTCATATCCAATCTTTGATGCTATTTTAAATTCTTCAAATGGATTTTTAGGAAATGATTGTAATTTTCTTCCTGAATAAGAGAGTCTTCCTTGTACAATTCCTAGCATATGATGACTATTTACTTAATTGCATAGGATAAAAGCATTAATTCTTTGGAGTATTTAAACCATTTATTTTTTGTTCTAAAATAATTGGGAATCAGTACTCTTGTTATTTCAGAAAACATACTAAAAATTATTTTTATAAAATGATTATTAGACCATAATATTGGTAGTTGTTTAAAGCTTTTAACTTTTACATTTTTAAAGCCACTCACTAAGTGTATATCCTCAAGTGATTTTTTTGTAAAAGGAGTTCTGTGTGTGTAATCATCGTAAAAGGATTTATATATATAATTCCATTCAGGAGTTAAATTAATCAAAATACCTGATGTTTTTAAAACTCTATAAGCTTCTTTGAAAACTTCCTCAGGATAGTAAAAATGCTCTATAAAAGATTTTGAAAAAACAATATCAAAAGAGTTGTCAGGATAGGGAACATCTTCTTTTGTAATGTCTACAATTTTTATTTCTGCATTTTTACAATAATTATCTGCATAATTTGAAAGGTCAATACCGTATCCAGACATTCCTAACTTTGTAAATTCATTAAGAAATTCTCCTCGTCCACAGCCCAATTCTAGAATTTTTGAATCTTTTTTGAGATTATATTCTTTTGTTAAATGGTTAATAAGTTTTTCAGGGTATGAGGAAAAAGGTTTTTTATCGGCTGAATAAAGTACATCTATATATTTTGAATTTGTCATTGTATTTTAACATACTAATTATATATAAAAAATATAGCAATTTATTTAAATAATTGCTCTTCCCCCATCAGCAACAAAAACTGAGACAGGACATTAAAAAAATCTTTTTAGAAAATAGTTCTTTTTATATTTTTAAATAAATTGGATTCATTAAATCAAAAAACAGATTATTTGGTAAAATAGGAACTTTTCTATTAGACAAAAAATATAGTTATGATACAGGTAAAAAAATAAATTTCGAAATTAATTAAATTGTAAAAAAAATTAGAAAATGCCTAAAAAAACATTTACCAAAAACCTTATTTGGTTGCAGAAATTGATATTAACAATAATTGTTATACAAAACCTTAAATTTTAATTATATATTGTGAGATTAGATATCCCAAAAAAAATGATATTGACAGCAGGTCCATCCATTACAAATTTGGAAAAAAATTTTGTAATGGATGCTGTTACAAATGGCTGGAATGGTAATTGGAATAATTATTTATTAAAGTTAGAAAGAGAATTTAAAAGTTTTTTTAAAAGTAAATTTGCGATTCCAACTTCAAGTTGTACTGGAGGAATGCATTTAATATTAAAAGCCCTAGATGTTAAAAAAGGAGACGAAGTTATAGTCCCTGATATTACGTGGGTTGCGACAGCAAGTGTTGTAAAATATGTCGGAGCAAAACCTGTATTTGTAGATGTTGATAGAAAGACTTGGACTATGTGTCCAGATTCTTTAAAAAAAAAAATTACAAAAAAAACTAAAGTAATAATGCCGGTCCATCTTTATGGACATCCTTGCAAAATGGATGAAATAATGAGAATTGCAAACAAGAATAAAATCAAAGTTGTTGAAGATGCTGCACCATCAATAGGCGCTAAATATAAAAATAAATTAGTTGGTACTTTTGGAATTGCCTCTGCGTTTAGTTTTCAAGGAGCTAAATTGCTAGTCTCTGGAGAGGGAGGAGTAATAATTACATCAAATTCAAAGTTAGCATCTAAAATAAAACAATTAGCAGCACATGGAAGAACGCTGAAAAAGACAGGTAACACTTTTTGGATAGAAAAAGTAGGACATAAATATGCAATGTCTAATATTCAAGCGGCATTATGTTTGGCACAATTAAAAAGAATCAAAGATTTAATAAATAAAAAAAGAAAAATTTTTAAATGGTATTCGTTTTACCTTCAAAAAGTTAAAAATGTTGAATTAAATAGGGAAGTTTCACCTGCAAAATCTATTTATTGGATGACAAGTATTTTTATAAAAGGATCAAAAACAAAAAGAATAAGCGCCGAATATCTTGGCAAAAAATTAAAGGAAAGAAACATCGACAGCAGACCTGTATTTCCATCGATAAGCACTTATCCAATGTGGAAAGTAAAAAATAATTTTTTTTCAAAAGAACTAGCTAAATATGCTCTAAATTTGCCAAGCGGTCATAATTTAAAAAAAAAAGATATTGAGTATATTTGTAAAAACATATCTTCAATTTTGAATTAAAAATATTTAAATGGAAAAAAAAATCTTATTATTAATTGGTAAACCAATAGGAATAGATGTAATAAATTTTCTAACCAAATTTTCAAATCTGGATTTAGAGATTTGGTCAAGTAATAATGAATTATTAATTAATAAAAAAGTTAAGTACTTAAAAGATAAAAAAAAATTTATTAATTATTTTTTAAGATCTAAAAAAAATTATGATTTTTTGATATTGGTATATTGGCCATGGTTGGTGCCAGGTAATCTTTTTGGAAAATTTAAAAATTCTATAAATTTTCACCCAGCATACTTGCCTTTTGGAAGAGGATGGTATCCTCATGTGCACACACTAATTAAAAAATTTAAGTGGGGTGTTTCATTACATAAAATTCTACCAGGTATGGATGATGGAGATATATGGTTCCAAAAAGAGATTAAATTTCATAAATTTTCAAATGCTAAGGATCTTTATGATAAATCTAAAGATGAAATTTTAAAATTATTTAAAAAAAATGTAATTAAAATAATCAAAGGAAAAGTTAAAGCAAAAAAGCAAAAAGGCAGAGTAATTACCCTCTATAAAAAAGATCTATTAAAATATGATGAACTTAAATTAAATAAAAATTACAAATTAGAAGATTTGATAAAAATCTCCAATGCAAGATCATTTGGAAAAAAAACTTTTAATTATTTTTTTTATAAAAAAAATAAGTATTCATTTAATCTAGAAATAAAAAAAATATCAAATTAATATTTTTATAATTTAAGATGAGCTTGGTGTAAATTTTATAGCCCCAGGAACAAAACCATTACTGTTAATATCAATATATCTAGAAATAATTGTTTTTCTTAATATGTTTGACTTTCCACTAACAGATCTATGGATGCAATTCATATTCATAATCACAACATCACCTCTATTGCAATTTATTATTTCTTTTTTATATTTTTTGATCACTTTTTTATCAATATCCAAATATTCAGAAGCGTTTATATTTTTTCTTTTTTTTGAGATTATTCCAACTCTTTTTTTTTGACTGCCAATACACAATTCCATCGATCCATTAGTTTTATTAACTTTATTTAAAGGGGCCCAAATTGTTATACCTTTACTATAATCAAAATTTTTTTTACTTGTATCCATAAAGTCTTGATGCCAAGAGAGTAAATGATTATCTTTTTTTGGTAAATCCAAACGAATTGATTTAAAAAAATTTAAGATAAAAGTTTCGTTTTTTAAATCTAAAAAAAAACATAAAATCTTGATAATTTTCTTCGATGTTAAAAGTGACTGTAATGCAAGCGAGGTTTGCACTGTATCATAAATTGCACCAGCCTTTGATGGGTAATTTGATTTTAATTTATCAAAATTATTTTTAAATTGCACACTATCTAGACTTTTTATTTTTTCAAATTTTTTACTATCTGAAATCTTATAAATTATATTATTTAGTGCATAATTTATTTTTTCTAATTCATTTTTTGAAAAAAAATCTTTTATTATACAAAAACCTTTGTTTTGGAATTCTTTATATAATTTATCTTTAAGCATATTCTATCAATTTGCTTCAAAGATTTTGGAGCTTCTATTTACAGTTTTGATACTCATATTTTCGTAAAACTCTCTTCTAGGAAGCAAAGGAGACAAATCTTCAATTGGGTTTCCAAACTGTAACTTAGGTATTATTTTTTGAGTTGGATTAATTAGAATTTCAATAAATTCTGGTTTGTTACTATTAATTGGCTTGATTAATTTCTTTTTTAAATCTTTGTGATTTGAAATTAGAGTGTAATTAATTCCATAAGCTTTGGAAATTTTTTTAAAACTAGGATTTATTACACCTTTTTGAGGAATGCTTGCCTCATATCTTTTATTTAAGTAAAGTTCTTGAAATTGTCTGATTATTCCATAACCATTATTATTTAATACAATAATTTTTACAGGCAACTTATTATGAACTACTGTCTGGAGTTCTTGTATGTTAATTTGAATACTGCCATCCCCATCAATACATATAACTTTCCCCTTATTTTTTGCTATTGAAGCTCCAATTGATGCGGGAAAAGCATACCCCATTGGAGAATTGCCAAAAGCTGAAAATAATTTCTGATTTTTTTTAACTTTAAATGCTTGAATTGTCCAAGTTAAATGACCGCCATCATCAGCTATTATTGTAGAATTTTTATCCAATAAAGATGATAGCTCATTGATAAAAACATAAGGATTAACGAATTTTTTTTGTGAATAATATTCTTGTTTTACTATTGGATAAGTATTTTTCCATTTTATACATTTATCTAACCACTCCACATTGTTGTATGTAAATTTTTTGTTTATTTTACCAAACGTATTCAAAAAATCTTTAAGATCATAATTAATTTTCAAGTATAAATTTAACCCTCTCTTTTTTGAAAGTTCGTGTTTGTCAATATCGACTGATATTATTTTTGCATTTCTTGCAAATGAACTTGGAACTCCACCAGTTATTCTGGTATCTAGACGACTCCCTAAGCATAAAAGAAAATCTGAATTTTGAACAGCAAAGTTAGCGGCTCTAGACCCATATACTCCAACATTACCAATATAATTTTTATGTTCATATTCAATTATGTCTACACCGCTCCAAGTAGTAACTGTGGGAATATTAAATGTTTTTAATAAAATACTTATAAAACCCTGTTTTTTTGCTATTTTAATACCTCCACCCAACAATAAAACTGGCTTTTTAGATATTTTTAATAAAGAATTAATTTTTTTAATTTTTTTAATCAAAAGAGACTGATTCAAATTCTTTTTTGGAGGCTTAAACTTATTTAATTTTTTTTCATCAATTACTGCTTTTTGAAAATTCATTGGGATATCAATTACAACAGGTCCTGGTCTACCACTTTGAGCCAAATAGCATGCTTTTTCTAAAACATATCTAATTTCTTTAGGATTTTTTAATTGATATGAAAATTTTGTTATTGGTTTTGTTATTGAAACTATGTCAGTTTCTTGAAATCCAACTTGCCTAGTTTTTTTTGTTCCCTTTTGTGCACCTTGTGTTTCATAGCTATTGACTTGACCCGTAATATGAATTGCGGGGATTGAATCAAACCATGAACAGGCTATACCTGTAATTAAGTTTGTTGCTCCTGGGCCTGACGTAACCATTGTGCAAGATAGATTTGGTCCTAGTCGCGAATAGGAGTCTGCCATCATAGCTGCTGCTTGCTCATGTGCCACACAAATATATTTTATACCTTTGACTCTTGAAAAAGAGTCAACCATAAAGGAAATAGCACCACCTGTTATTAAAAAAACCTCTTTAATTTTTTTTTGTTTGAGAAATTTTAAAACATAATCAGATAAATTCATATTAGATTAATTATTAATTTGTTAATATAACTTACCTTTTATAAAAAATTATGTAGGATGTATATAGGTATTACAAAAATATATTATGAAGACTCAAAATCTGTGAAGTGGATTGTTGAATATATGAACAACAAATAGCACAAAGCTTCTGGTTGGTTAGAGGATGAAACAACTAATCCTCACGAAGCCAATTTTTTGAAACTCGATATTTCTAAAGCAAGAGATAATCTAGGTTGGGAGCCTATTTGGAATCTAGAACAATCTCTTGAAAAAGTTATTGAATGGGATAAACATTGGCTAACTAGAAAGGATATCGAAAATATTTGTGAACAACATATAAAAATTTATTCAAAATTTTAATAATAGTATGACTAAATATAAGTATGGCATTGTAATACCATCATTTAATGGATATGAAGGTTTAAGATTAACTATTCCTTATATACTTGAAATAAATCGAAAAGATTTTGAAATTATAATTAGTGTTAATAATTCAATTGATAAATCAATAGAGTTTTTAAAATCTATTAAAGATGAAAGATTAAAAGTCTATGTACAATCAAAAAAAATACCCCACTCAACCAACCTCAACTTTGCTTATGCCAAATCAACTGCAGAGTGGATCGGACATCTTGGAGATGATGACGTAATATTAAAAAATCGTTTTGATTATTTGGATCAATTTTCAAACAAATACGATATTATTCTTGGAAGATCCGCAAGCTATAACTGGAAAAACGTTCTTGCTCATCAAGGTCAACCAAATACAACTGATAGCAAAAGCTTAAATTATGAATTTATAACTAAAGAAAAGGAAGGTAAAGATTTCTATAAAGAGTATCTTAACAATTTTGGAGTCCCTGGTGGAGGACAGTGGTTAGTAAAAAGATCAATATACAATAAAGTTTTAAAGCACTATGGATTTTTTTCGCCAGATGCTGCCAATGTAGAGTTTTTTTCATTTAGAGCATCTGCTAAATTTTCAAAAAAAATTATAGAAGTTGATTATCCACTTATGGTTGCAGGAAGAATGTCAAAGAGTTCTTCAGCAGTAATTGGTAAACCAAACTCAGAAATATGGGATAATAACTTTGAAAATCCTGGCTGGTTTGATTGTGCAAAAGTAAATTGTTACAATTATCAAACAGTGTCATTTGATGGTGTATTAAGAGTTATAAAAAAATTTCCAGAGGACAAGAAATTGTTGAATAAGAATTATTGGGCAAAACATTTTGTGGGACATTTTTTATTTTGGTATCCAGGATCTAACAAATTGAATAAAAAATGTAGTAGAATTATTTATTTAATTTGGATAATTAAAAATTTTCATATCTATATTTTTTACGTAATTATGAATGCAATTAAAAAAAAAATAAAAAAAAAATTATCATCAACAAATTCAAATAAAAAATCCCGTATTAACAACACAATTTTTCTTGAAAGCAAGGGCATTAATAAAATTACTGAATTTGCAGATTTTTTAGAAAAAGAATTAAAAAAATAATAGAATTAATTTTTTATATAATTTAAATTTTATGAGCAAAAAACCAATATTATTTAATTGAGGCGCATTTTTTTGCCTCATGTAAAAAAATTTAATTTTCTATCTATTTTTTTAAATTTCTAAAATGTCTTTGTCTTATGGATCCAAGATCTAAAAATAATACATTTTTCATTAAATTATTTGATAAAATAAGCAGTAGGTTTACTGCTAAATTTTATTTTTTTTAATTTTAATTTTTTTTTATTCAAAAATTCATCCACAGCATCGCTTTCCCCCCATCCTCTACTTCCATATTCATCAAAAATTATAACGCCACCTGGTGACACGTGGGGAAAGAAATTATTTAACGCATGTTTAGTACCTTCATATGTGTCTAAATCTAAATGAAGCAGAGAGATTCTAAAACCTCTGTTATCTTTTACATATTTTTTAGATGTTTTTATGATATCCCCTTTAACCAAAGCTGATCTACTCTCTAAATTGATTTTTTTAATTTTATCACTGACAATTTTAAACAAATTTTTTGAATTAAATTTTGCCTCAACCTGAAATTTTTTAGCTGTTGCTTTTTCAAAGTTTAGTGTTGATTTTGGAAAATCTCCAAAAGTATCAAAACCTATAACTTTTTTTACAGAGTTAGAGTCAAAGATTTTTAATAACTTTAACCAAAAGATATGACCTGTTCCTTTAAACACCCCACACTCCAATATATCACCAGGAACGTCTTCGGATAGCTTATACAGCTCGTACCGAACAATTATTTTTTTTAGTCTCTCTATATCATTACCTTCAATTAATGAATTATATGCATCAAAATTTTTTTTATTCATAAGTTACTTTGTGATTACAATATAAAGTAGTATTTCACTAGAAAATTTTATCTTATTTTTTAATTTCATCAGGTTTTGAATTCATATAAGTTCAAATATAATCTGATAAATAAATTTATAAATGAAAAATTTTTCTCTAATTACTGGATCTGCTGGATTACTCGGAGAGTTTCATGCTGTTGCCCTGTTAGAAATAGGTCATGATTTGGTAATTACTGATTTAAATTTAAATCAATTAAAAAAACTTGAAATAAAATTAAGAAAAAAATTTATTAAAAGAAAGATCATAGCTTTAAAAATGGATGTTACATCAGAAAAATCAATAGAAATTGTTAAAAATAAAATTCAAAGTCAGGGAGGTATCGTAAATAACCTTATTAATAATGCAGCAATAGATGCCAAAATAAAAGGAAGTAAAAATAGATTATTTGAAAATTTTAACATTGATGAATGGAAACAAGAGATTAATGTTGGTTTAACGGGAGCTATGCTTTGTAGTAAAATATTTGGTGGAGAAATGGTTAAGAAAAAAGTAAGTGGAATAATCACTAATATTGCTTCAGACCTTTCGGTAATTGCACCAAATCAAAACTTATACAAAATAAAAAATCAACCCAAATTCACTAAACCGGTAACATATTCGGTAATCAAGCATGGAATTTTAGGATTAACTAAATATCTAGCTTCATATTGGGGTGAAAAAAAAATTAGAGTAAATTCCCTTTCACCTGGACCTGTTTTAAACGATCAATCAAAAATGCTTCAAAAAAATCTTAAGAGAGAAATACCTTTGAGACGGTTGGCAAAAAAAAATGAGTATATTGGTGCTATTCAATTTTTAAGTTCAAAAAACTCAGACTATATGACTGGACAGAATATTGTTATTGATGGTGGACGTAGTATTTGGTAGGATATCTAAATGATAAAAAAACCATTTATAATTGCTGAAATTGGAATTAATCACAATGGAGATATAAATATTGCTAAAAAGCTTATTGATATTGCAGTTGAAAATAAATTTGATGCAGTAAAGTTTCAAAAAAGAGATATTAATTTAGTTTATTCAAAAGAAATCTTAGATACACCAAGAGAAAGCTTATGGGGGAAAACTACTAAAGAACAAAAATTTGGCTTGGAGTTTGGAAAAAATGAATATGATGAAATAGACAGTTATTGTAAAAAAAAAAAAATTGCTTGGTTTGCTTCGGCATGGGACTTAAACAGTTTAAAATTTTTAGACAACTACAACTTAGAATATAATAAAATTGCTTCTGCAATGATTGTAGACTTAAATTTCTTAAAAGAAGTATCTAAAAGAAAAAAACACACATTTATCTCAACAGGAATGTCAACTATAGAAGATATTGATAAAGCTGTAGAGATATTTAAAAACAACAATTGTCCATTTGAATTAATGCATTGTGTATCCACTTATCCGATGAAAATTGAAGATGCTAATCTTTCAACAATTGTTAAGTTAAAAGAAAAATACGCCTGTAATGTTGGTTATAGTGGTCATGAAAATGGCGTTGTGGTATCTCTGGCAGCTTTAATGTTAGGCATATCTTCACTTGAGAGACATATAACAATTGATAGAACTATGTATGGTTCAGACCAAGCAGCATCATTGGAGCCAAAGGGTATAAAATTTTTGTCCAATAGCATCGAAAAAATGCTAATTTCTATAGGTGAACCGTCTTTAGGAAAAATTCTTGATGAAGAATTACTAATTGCTAAAAAACTTAGAGCACATATAAGTTAGTTTATATGAAAGATCTTCTAGCTGAGTTTGAAAGCAACCTTCAAAATAACATTGAAACTCACTTATCATTATTACAAATTTCTGCAGATGTGCTTGATGCAATAAAGGAAATTGAAAAAAGTCTTAAAAAAGGAGGAAAACTCCTATTTTGTGGTAATGGTGGTTCCGCTGCCGATGCACAACATTTAGCAGCAGAATTTTTGATAAGATTGAGACCAAAAATCAATAGAGCGCCATTGGCAGCTATAAGTTTGGCTCAAGACACCTCCACTTTAACTGCGTGTGGAAACGATTATAGTTTTGATGATATTTTTTTAAGACCCTTTCAGGCTATAAGTAGTAAAAATGATATATTGATTTGCATATCTACATCTGGGAATTCTAAAAATATTATAAAAGTTCTAAAGGAAGCAAAAAGAAAAAAAATTTTATCAATGGCTTTTTTAGGGAATAATGGAGGTAAAGCAAAAAAGTTGTGTGACAAACCTTTGGTAGTAAATTCTAACATAACTGCCAGAATTCAGGAATGTCATATTTTTTTGGGTCATTTTATTCTTGAGTCAGTGGAAAGAAAAATTTTAAGAAAGTAATTTTACAACTTCTTGATTTATTTATAATTTGTGATGTAGTTTTTTATTGAATAAATAAATAAATTTAAAGTATTAGTATGAAAAATTATTCCAACTTAAATTCTCATCCAAGTATTTTATTAATATTAAGTATTTCATGTGCTTTAATTGTTCCCTTATTGGTAACAGGACCATTTTTACCAGATTTGTTGCTAAGCTCATTGTCAATTTATTTTTTATATTTTTCAATTAGATATAAAATTTTTTCTATTTACCAAAATTTTTATTTAAAAATTTTTATAATTTTTTGGCTTGTATGCATCTTATCTTCTTTGATGTCTGATGCAATTTTCTTTAGTTTAAAAAGTTCTTTTTTTTATATTAGAATTGGGATATTTGCATTGCTAATTTCCTACTTAATAGACCAACATAAAAAAATTATTGATTATTTCTATTTTGCTTTTTTAATTACATTTTCCAGTCTTATCATAGATGGAACTTTCCAATATTTTAATGGATATAATTTGATTGGACAAGAGATTTTGGCAAATGGAGCAAGAGTTTCGTCTTTTTTTGGAGATGAATTAATCTTAGGCTCTTATATGGTTCGTTTACTTCCTTTGTGTATTGCTTTATTTTTTGTAAGAGAAAAAAAACATAAATGGGAGTTTTATTTTTTTCCTCTATTTTTAATTTTATCATCAGTATTAATATTTATCTCTGGGGGGAGAACATCATTTTTTTTCTTAATTTTATCTTCAATGTTTTTAATCTTTTTTTTATCAAGATATAAATTGATACGAATAAGTATATTGATTGTCTCTTTATTTTTTGTTTCACTGTTGATCATTAAGAGTCCAAAATTACAAGAACGTTTTATATATAGCCCCATAAAAGATATGGGTTTTAATAATTCACAAAAATATATTTTTACACCATCTCACGATTCATTAATAAAAACTGCATGGAATATGTTTTTAGACAAACCCATTATAGGTCACGGACCAAAGTTATTTAGAAAAAAATGTATGGAGCAAAAATATGCAACTGGAATCTTTCCATGCGCTACTCATCCGCACAACTTTTATATACAGTTTCTTGCAGAAATTGGAATTGTAGGATTTTGTTTTTTAGCAGGGGTCTTTATTTATTTATGTTATTTGATGTTAAGACATTTGTTGGCATATTTAACTCATAAAAAACAGTATTTATCAGATTATCATATTTGTTTACTTGCTGGAATTTTGATAACAGTATGGCCAATTTCAACAAATGGAAATTTTTTTAATAATCATTTAATGATGATATATGGTTTACAGATAGGTTTTTTTTATAAAAAAAAATAAAAGACTAAATAAAAAAGTAATAAATTAATATGAAAAAAAAAGCTTTAATAACAGGTATTACAGGACAAGATGGTTCTTATCTTGCAGATTTTTTACTAGAAAAAAATTATGAAGTTCATGGCATCAAGAGACGAACTTCACTTTTTAATACAGATCGTATTGATCATCTTTATCAAGACCCTCATGTTAATAAACGAAATTTTATTTTACATCATGGTGATTTAACAGACTCTAGCTCGCTCATTAAAATCATTCAACAGGTTCAGCCTAATGAGATTTATAATCTTGCAGCACAATCACATGTTGCAGTATCTTTTGAGATACCTGAGTATACTGCTAATTCAGATGCTCTTGGAACATTAAGAATTTTAGAGGCTATTCGAATATTAAAATTAGAGAAAAAAACTAAATTTTATCAAGCATCAACTTCTGAACTTTTTGGAAAGGTTGTAGAAATTCCTCAAAATGAAAAAACACCTTTCTATCCACGAAGCCCGTATGCAGTGGCAAAACTTTATGCTTATTGGATTGTAGTAAATTATCGTGAGGCTTATAATATTTATGCCTGTAATGGAATTTTATTTAATCATGAATCACCCGTTCGTGGAGAAACCTTTGTAACTCGAAAAATTACAAGGGCATTAACCAGAATTAAGCTTGGCCTACAAAAAACACTTTATCTTGGTAATATTGATGCCATGCGTGATTGGGGGCATGCCAAAGATTATGTGGAAGTTCAGTGGTTAATGTTACAGCAAAAAACTCCAGAGGATTTTGTAATCTCAACCGGTCAACAATATTCTGTACGTGATTTTGTAAATATTGCAGCTAAAGAACTTGATTTAAATATTATCTGGAGTGGAATTGGAATAAAAGAGAGAGGAGTGGTTGATGGTAAGGATATTATAAAGATTGATAAAAATTACTTTCGCCCAACTGAAGTTGAAACTTTACTTGGTGATGCAAGTAAAGCTAAAAAAAAACTTGGCTGGAAACCAAAAATAAATTTTAAGACCCTTGTTGCTGAAATGGTTAGAGAAGATTTAAAACTTGCTGAGCGTGACCAATTAATGTTGCGAAGAGGTTATGAATTAAAAAATAAATTTGAATGAGAAATAACTATAATGCAAAAATTTACATTGCAGGTCATAATGGAATGGTGGGGTCTTCAATTGTTCGTGCTTTAAAATCTAAGGGTTACACAAATCTTATTTTTCGTGCACATTCAGATTTAGATTTAACAGATCAAGCTGCGGTAAAAGATTTCTTTTTAAAAGAAAAACCTGATGAAGTTTATCTTTCAGCTGCAAGAGTAGGAGGCATTCAAGCAAATAATATTTATCCCGCTGAGTTTATATATCAAAATTTAATGATCCAAACAAATATTATAGATGCTGCTTTTCAAAATGGAATAAAAAAACTTTTATTTTTAGGCTCAAGTTGCATTTATCCAAAATATACTGAGCAACCAATTCCAGAAGAAGCCCTACTTTCTGGAAAACTTGAAGTTACAAATGAGCCTTATGCAATTGCTAAAATTGCAGGAATTAAAATGTGTGAAAGTTACAATCGTCAATATGAAAATAGTCATGAAATTAATTATCGCAGTGTAATGCCAGCAAACTTATATGGGCCAGGAGATAACTATTCAGGTGAAAATAGCCATGTAATTCCTGCTTTAATTAAACGTTTTCATGAGGCTAAGATAAATAAATCTACCCAAGTTGCTGTTTGGGGAACAGGAAAACCTCGAAGAGAGTTTCTTTATGTGGATGATCTAGCTGAAGCATGTGTTATGTTAATGAATATTGATAACGCTACGTATAATAAGGTTACCGATAAGATGCACACACATATCAATATAGGCTCTAGTGAAGATTTAACCATTAATGACCTTGCCATAATTATTAAAGAGATAACTGATTTCAAGGGAAATATTAAGTTTGATACTGATAGGCCAGATGGTACGCCACAAAAACTTTTAAACAGCAATATAATTAAAAGTTTAGGCTGGAATGCAAAGGTTAGTCTAAAAGATGGTTTATTAAAAGCTTATGAGGATTATTTAAACTCTAAATGAATATTTTTTATAAAGTTTTTAATTTATTAACCTTACCTGAAAAAAAAAAATCTTTTTTACTTTTGTTCATGATTGTTTTAATGGGTTTTTTAGATACAGCTGGTTTAGTTTCAATCTTACCATTTCTAACTATTCTTTCAAACCCTGATTTGATTGAAACCAATAATTTATTAAACATAATATTTGAATATACAAAAATATTTGGTGTACAAAACAAAGAACAGTTTCTCTTTTTTTTGGGTGTTGTAATTTTTTTATTTTTTATTTTTTCGCTATCCTTCAAAGCATTAACCTCATATGCAATCGCACGCTTCACTCAAATACGAGAATACAGTATTGGTAAACGTCTTATAGAAAGTTATTTACACCAGCCCTATAGTTGGTTTTTGAATAAGCATAGTGCTAACTTGGGTAAAAATATTCTTTCAGAAGTTGATAATGTAGTAAATAAAGGTATAAATTCTATATTAGTTGTGGTGTCCCAATCTGTTATTGTACTTTTTATTGTAATTATATTGATGATCACAGATATTTTTTTAGCATTAACTCTATTTTTTATTCTTGGAACTATGTATGTCATCATTTCTATAATTACAAAAAATAAAGTAAAAAATTTAGGAAAAGTTAGTTTTAAAGCAAACGAAGATCGTTATACTGTTATTGCAGAGGCTTTTGGAGCCTCAAAAGAAGTTAAAGTAGGCAATCTTGAGAAGGCCTTTATTTCAAAATTTAATACTCCATCATTTGCCTATGCAACAAACCAGGCAACCTTATCAGTTATAATGCAGATGCCTAGATTTATACTAGAGGGAATAGGCTTTGGAGGAATGTTAATAGTAACATTATATTTGATGTCGTTTAGTGACAACTTTGGATCAACTGTACCGATTATTACATTATATGCTTTTGCTGCATACCGTCTTATGCCTGCCATTCAACAAATTTTTGTAGCGTTTGGAAATTTACGCTACGTGCGGCCTGCTATAGATGTTGTCTCTTCTGATTTAGAAAATTTAAAGAATACTGTAAAATATTTTGATAAAACCAATAAAATTCTATTAAATCAGTCTATAGTTCTTAATAACATTAAATATTATTATCCAAACACATCCAAACCTGTGTTAAAAAATATCAATATTGAAATCTTATCTAATAATACTGTAGGTATTATTGGACCAACAGGTTCTGGAAAAACTACAGTTATTGACCTGGTATTAGGTTTGCTCGAACCCAATGAGGGCTCTTTGACTGTTGATGGCCAGTTAATTGACAATCATAATCGTAGTCAATGGCAAAACTCAATTGGCTATATTCCACAGCATATTTATTTAGCAGATGACACTATTTACAATAATATTGCTTTTGGTTTGGAGTATGAAAAAATTGACAAACAAGCGGTAGAATTAGCTGCAAAATCAGCAAATTTACATGACTTTATTTGTAATGAGTTAACCCTAGGTTATAATACTAAAATTGGAGAAAGAGGTGTCCGTCTTTCAGGGGGGCAACGTCAACGAATAGGTATAGCAAGAGCGTTATATCATAATCCACAAGTATTAATTATGGACGAGGCTACAAGTGCCTTAGATAATTTTACAGAACAACTGGTTATGGATGCTCTTAATAATTTGGGAAAAAATAAAACAATAATTATAATTGCTCATAGATTGAATACATTACGAGAATGTGATAAAATTTTTATAATGAGTAAAGGTGAAGTAACTGCTAGTGGAACTTACGAAGAACTAAAGTTAAATAACAAATATTTTAAAGAAGCAGTTGGTAAAAGATAAGAATTAATTTAATTTTTTATAAAAGGAGAGCAAAATGAAAGCAGTAATTCTTGCGGGTGGTTTGGGAACCAGAATATCTGAAGAAAGTCATCTTAAACCAAAACCAATGATAGAAGTGGGTGGAAGACCATTATTATGGCATATTATGAAAACTTATTCTACTTATGGTATAAATGATTTTATTATATGTTGCGGTTATAAAGGAGAAGTGATTAAAGAATATTTTTCAAACTATTCCTTGCATACTTCGGATGTAACCATTGATATATCCAGCAATAATATAGAAGTACACCAACGCAATAGTGAACCATGGAAAGTAACACTTGTTGATACCGGGAATGAAACTGGTACAGGAGGTCGTTTGAAGAGAATTTTTGAATACGTTAGAAGTGAAAAAGAATTTTGTTTTACATATGGAGATGGTTTAAGTGATATTGATGTTTCTTCATTAATAAAATTTCATAAAAATCATGGAAAACTAGCTACCGTTACTGCCGTAACACCCCCTGCTCGATTTGGTGCTTTAGATTTGAATAGTGATGGTCAAGTAAAAAGCTTTATGGAAAAACCACTTGGAGAGGGTGGCTTTATAAGTGGTGGATATTTTATATTGTCTCCTAGCTGTATTGACTTAATAGATAATGACGAAACTATTTGGGAACAAGAACCATTAAATAAGCTAGCTCAAAATAAACAATTAATAGCCTATATTCACAAAGGGTTTTGGCAACCTATGGATACCCTTAGAGAAAAAATATTATTACAATCTCTTTGGGAAAATCAAAAAGCTCCATGGAAAAAATGGAAATAAACTCTCAAAAATTAGTAAACCCAAGTTTTTGGTTAGGAAAAAAAATTTTAATTACTGGACATACTGGTTTTAAGGGAAGTTGGTTATGTCTATGGTTGCAGTTATTAGGTGCAGAGCTGTCAGGATTCGCACTTAAATCACCAACAAAACCTGCTTTATTTGAAGAAGCTAATGTTGCAAAAGGAATGATGAGTTTCTGTGGAGATATCCGTAACTTTGATGCTGTTTTAGATATTATTGAAAAATGTCAACCAGAAATTATATTTCATTTAGCTGCTCAACCTATAGTTCGCCAGTCATACAAAATTCCAATTCAAACTTATGAAACAAACGTTATGGGAACAGTTAATGTTTTAGAAGCAGCACGTAGAGTAAAGTCTGTAAAAGCTTTAATAAACATAACAACAGATAAGTGCTATGAGAATAAAGAAATATCAAGAGGCTATAGAGAAGATGAACCAATGGGAGGACATGATCCATATAGCAGTAGCAAAGGTTGTTCAGAATTAATAACTAGCGCATACAGACGTTCTTTTTATAAAGAGAGCGGTATTGCTTTAGCTAGTGCAAGGGGCGGTAACGTAATTGGAGGTGGCGACTGGACTACAGATAGATTGATTCCAGATATTTTAAAATCTTTTGAAAACAATAAACCAGTTATTATTCGTAATCCAAATTCAATTCGGCCATGGCAACATGTATTGGAAGTTTTGTCTGGATATCTTATTTTAGCAGAAAAATTATATGAAGATAAAGACCTATTTTCTAGTGGATGGAATTTTGGTCCAAATAATGAGGACTCAAAATCAGTAAAGTGGATTGTAGAGTATATGACCGGAAAATGGAAAAAAGGAACAGAATGGACTCTTGATAAAAAAAATAATCCTCATGAAGCTAACTATTTGAAACTTGACATTTCTAAAGCCAAATCTCTTCTTGGGTGGCAACCAATGTGGACTTTAGAACAAGCTCTGGAAAAAGTTTTGGAATGGCACAAATCCTGGGTCAATAAAGAAGAGATTAAAAAAATTTGCTATGAACAAATTATTGTTTATTCGCAAAAATCATAAAATTTAAGTATAAATTATTTTAATAACAAGTTAAATTTTTGAAGTGAAAAAAAAGCCTATTTTAATAATACAACCTGGCCCTCTGCATCTTTTTTGGACAACTGGAGTATATTATCTTTGGGCCTTAAAAAATAAATATTACTTTGTTATATTAGTAGATAATGACTACTTAAAATCAAATCGTTTTAAAAAAGTAATAAAATATTTTGATATAAAACACATACACTATCAAAAAAAAGAAAAAGGTTTTAGATTAATTTCTGACTTTCTTTCAACGTATAAAAAGATTTTCAAAAAATTTAGACCAAGAAAAATTTTAATGCACAACAATAGCTTTATCGAAAATCAATGTTTAATGCATATAGCTAAAAATCAAGACTATATAATAGATATTTTTAATTATCAAAATGGAAGAGAATCTCTAAATATGAAAAATGATCGATCAAATATAATAAATTTTGAAATGATATTTTTTCACAATAAATATAAATTTTTACGTTACTTTCCAAAAATTTGTTTACATTTAGCCAAATTAAAACAATTATCGAGATATTATTACTATTATAAGATAATTCCTTTTTTTTTAACAGGTGAAGTATTTACACCATCATTTAATATTTTTAGCGGAGAAGCAAATAAAATAAAAAATGATAACTCTTATAAATTGATAAAAAAATATTTTGCTTATTTGGAAGTTGAGGCAAAAATTTATCGAGAGATTGAAGCTGGAAATACAACTGAATTTGAATATTCAAATTGTGAAATTATAAATCATCCATTATACACTTATGGCAAACAAGCAAATAATATTTTATATGGAAAAATAATTGTAAAAAATAGAATATTAATTGCTCCTAGTTTGCTTATTGCATCTTTAGAAGCCAAAGGTTTGGCAGATAAAATTATTACTAATTTTATTGCAGATAAGTACATTGATTCAATAAAAATTCTTCTAAAAAAATTTCCAAATTATTCAATAATATTTAAAGTTCATCCAAAAGATACAGGTGATAATTTGTGGATCAATATTATTGATAAAATTTCTCAAAAAATAAAAAATATTGAGTTTATCAAAAAAAATATCAATGTAGAAAAGCTGATATTAGAGTCACGAATTATTGTGAGTGATGTTTCAAGTGTTTTATGGTGGACTATTTTTCTTAAAAATAAAATTGCAATAAGTCTTGATGTTTTTAATTTGGTTAAGGGAGATGAAATGCTTGGATATAAATCCTCAGTATACTATATAAATGATTTAAATAAACTTAAGAAAACTAATTTTTTTAAAAAAATAAAAATAACTAATAAAAAAAATATTACAAAATTTATCTAATCAAGTGTTAAAATTATATAGCTCTAAATTAAATAAAAAATGAGTATGACATATAAATATAAAATCAGTGTTATATTATCTACACACAATAGATCAGAATTACTTTTAAAATGTTTAGAAAGTCTTGCAAATCAAAGTATTGATAATTCTTTATATGAAATAGTTCTTGTTGATAACTATTCAAATGACAATGGAAATAGTACAAAAAAAATATATCAAAAAATTTTAGACAGATATCCACTTTTGAACATTAAACTTATACTTGAAAAAGTTATTGGTGGGATGACCTTGTCCAGACATGTTGCGATTAATAATTCTAATGGAGAAATTATTGTTTGTGCAGATGACGATTATATTGCAGAAACCGGACTTCTAGAATCTGCGCTTGATTGTTTTTCTGATAAAAGTATTCATGCAGCTTGTGGAAGTCTTCGTCCACTTTATAAGTCACCACCTCCAAAATGGATTAATTCTTTAACCACATTAATGCCTGATGGAGGCTATTATATTACTGATTTTACAGTAATAGACCATGGTAATAAATCTAAAGATGTTGAGTGGCAATATATGTTTTGGAGCAATTGGGCAGTTCGTAGAGAGATATATGAAAAATTAAATGGTTTTGGACCAGATGGTTTTTCTGGTGAGTTTGTTTTTTATAATGGAACAGGAGAGCATTTCATGAATGAACAAATTGCTAGACGTGGTTATAGAATGGTTTATTGTTCTGGCATGTCTGCATTTCATCATGTCTCAGATTACAGATATACAAAAAAATATTTTCAAGCTAGATATTTTCATTATGGAATTGTCAGATCTTTTGAAAAAATTAATTCAAAAAAAAACGTAGATAGTGCTAAAGAAGTTTTCTCTTTTTTATTATCATTCACCTACCAAATGATTAGAGATTTATTTAAAATGCCTTTTATTTTAAAATTTAGAATGATTTGGTTAATGCTAGGTTATCTAGAGCACCAACAAAAAGTTAAAAAAAATGAATTTTTATTAAATTTTTGTAAGTTAGATAATTATAAGGATTTTAATTTTTCTAAGTTAATTCCATTTAAAAACAAAAGACCAAACCTATGGTAAATAAAGAAGAAAATACTGTAAAATATATCAAAGATAAGAGTAGATTAATTGCAATTATACTAAAGTCAAACTTCACTAGCGATACTACAAATTTTTTTACACCCAGTGAATTTTCTCAGCAATTAGGTTATATGAAGCATCCTAAAAAACACGTAATAATCCCTCACACTCATAATTTTGTATCACGTGAAGTAAATTTTACTAAAGAAGTTCTTTTCATAAAATCAGGCAAGATTCGTGTAGATTTTTATGATGATGAAAAAAATTACTTTGAGAGCACAGTATTAAATCAAGGTGATGTAATTTTACTTGCATTTGGAGGTCACGGATTTGAAATGCTAGAAGCTAGTGAAATTATTGAGGTGAAACAAGGCCCTTATGCGGGAGAAAAAGACAAAACGCGATTTGACCCCGTTCCACTAGATAAAATTAAGATTAAAGACTAGATTGTGAAAAATATTTTAAATAGAATCAAAACTTTCATTAAACCTGCAAAAAAAAAAAATTGGGAAGATGCTAGTTTAATTTTAGCAGCAAATTCAATAATCAATAGTCATTTATGGAGAGAAACACCAGATTTTTCCCAACCAAAATGGATTCAAGATAAAGAATTTAGTGTGTACTCCCAATTTGGAGATGATGGTATTATTCAGTGGTTAATTTACTTTTTAAAATTACCAAAAAAATTTGGTAGCTTTATAGAGTTTGGTGTGGGAGATTTTTTTGAGAGCAATACCCATTTTTTGCAAATTAATAATAGGTGGAGAGGTTTTGTTATGGATGGTGATAAAAATAACATAAAGAATGTAAGACAGTCACCTATATATTGGAGATATGAATTAAACGCGAAACATGAATTCATAACAAAAGAGAATATTCAAACTTTATTAAAAAAAAGTATGTTTAAAAAAATAGAACTTCTTCATATAGATCTAGATGGAAATGATTATTGGATAATTAAGGCTTTAGATTTAGAAATTTTTAAACCAGATATTTTGATACTTGAATATAATGCTATTTTAGGTTTGGAAAGAAAGATAACAGTTCCATATAGTGAAAATTTTTACAGAATGAATGCACATTATTCAGGAAAATATTTTGGTGCGAGTCTTAGTGCTTTAAACCATGAGGCTGAAGCAAAAGGTTATTATTTTATAGGTTGTAATAGTGCAGGCAATAATGCTTATTTTTTAGCAAATAAGTATACCTCCATAATACCCAAGAAAGATTTATATCATGGATATCAATTATCTAATTTTAGAGAAGCAAGAAATGAAAAAGGAGAATTAATCTACTCTAATCACAAAGAAGAGAGTGAAACTATAAAAGGAATGTCTGTTATAAACATAATATCAGGTAAACAAGAAATATTCTAGAAACAATGGCTAATAAATTCATACCTGTAAATGAACCTTTACTTCAAGGTAACGAAAAAAAATATTTATCAGAATGTATTGATACAGGTTGGATTTCTTCTGATGGACCTTTTGTTAAAAGATTCGAAGAAGAATTTGCTTTAAAGATGGGACGTAAATTTGGTATAGCTGTTACTAATGGAACTTCAGCAATTGATGCTGCCGTGCAATCACTTGATATTGGTAAAGATGATGAAGTAATATTACCTGCATTTACGATTATTTCATCTATTTTACAGATTGTACGTTCTGGAGCTACACCAGTTTTGGTTGATAGTGACCCTTTAACCTGGAATATGGATGTTAAACAAGTAGAGTATAAAATTACCTCACGCACTAAAGCAATTTTAGTAGTTCATATTTATGGGCTACCAGTAGACATGGATCCAATTTTAAAGCTCTGCGATAAGTATAACCTCAAATTGATTGAGGATGCTGCTGAAGTTATAGGTCAAACTTATAAAGATAAACCATGTGGATCATTTGGAGATTTAAGCACTGTAAGTTTCTATCCAAATAAACATATCACTACCGGTGAAGGAGGAATGATTCTAACAGATGATGAAGATCTTGCTAAAAAATGTCGCGAGTTACGTAATTTATGTTTTAAATCAGACAATCGTTTTGTGCATGAGAACATCGGTTGGAATTTTCGTATGACAAATATGCAAGCAGCCTTAGGAGTTGCACAACTTGAGCAATTTGAAAAATTCATCGACAAAAAACGTTGGATTGGCAAGCTTTATAATGATCACTTGTCTAAATTAAATGGAGTTTTACTTCCACTTAAAGAGACAAATTATGCTAAAAATATTTACTGGGTTTATGGAATTGTTTTAAATGACGAAACTAAACTGAAAGCAAAAGAGGTAATGAAAGATCTAATTAAATTAGGAGTAGGTTGTAGGCCTTTTTTCTACCCCATGCATCAACAACCAGTATTTAAAAAAATGGGTTTATTTAAAGATGAAAGTTATCCAGTTGCTGAACAATTATATGAGCGTGGCTTTTATATACCAAGCGGTTTATAATTAAATGAAATGCAAATTATAAAAGTTTCAAGCGCCTTGTTTAAGGTAATTAATTAAATGAAAAAAAAAAAATTAAAGATTGGAGTGATCCTTGACCAACATGCCGCTGTCGGAGGTGGTTATCAGCAAGCAATTAATGCTGCATTATTGACAAAAAAAATATCAGATGAATTTACAGAAGTATTATTCTTTACAACTTATAAAGAAAATATCGAAATACTCTCTAAAGTTGGAATAAAAGCAGATTTGTTAGAAATCAATTTTTTAGATAAATTTTTTTCTTCTATAAAAAGACAACTAAAACATCCGCGTTTAGTGAACTTGTATAAACTGCTTTCCAACTATACAAAATTTGAAAAGAAACTTATTAAAAAAAATATTGATTTAGTTTATTTTTTATCACCCAGCCCTTTGGCTCTAGATTTAGAAACTCTGAATTATATAATAACTGTTTGGGACTTGAATCATAGATACAATCCTGAATTTCCTGAGTTTAGAAAATCTAATATTATTGAAGTTTTAGATGATTTTTATAATCAAGCACTTAAAAAAGCTATAGGAATTATAGTAGATTCAGAAATAGGCAAAGATCAAGTTAAAAAATATTATTCAATAGATGAAGATCGTATCCACATTATTCCATTTCAACCGTCACATAGTGTAGCTAGTCATAAATTATCAAAAAAAATAAATAATATTGATATCAAAAAAAAATATAATTTAAATATTCCTTATGTATTTTATCCTGCTCAATTTTGGGCTCATAAAAATCATACTTATATTCTTCAAGGCCTAATAGATATTGAAAAAAGATTTAATATAAAATTAGGAGCAATTTTTTCTGGATCTAATCAGGGTAGCTTTGATTTTATCACAAAGGAAGTTAAAAGATTAAATTTAGAAGATAGGGTACGTTTTATAGGCTATGTTAAAGATGAGGAAATTTCAGAATTGTATTTACAATCTATTGCGCTAGTTATGCCAACTTTTTTAGGCCCCACAAACATACCTCCATTAGAGAGTTTTCAATTAGGTGTCCCCGTTCTTTACTCTGATTTACCAGGGTTAAAAGATCAAGTGGGAGATGCAGCCTTAATGTTAAACTTAAATGACCCAATGTCATTATCAGATCAATTAAATAATTTAATTCATGATGAGCAATTACGAAATAGACTGATTAAAGCAGGATACGAAAGAATAAATTTTTTTAATAAAATAAATAGAAAAAAAATTTTAATAGATATTATTAGTGATTTTCGAGTAAAACGGTCGTGCTGGGATACAGATTATAAAGATAAGCATAAAAAAATAATATTTATAGTGGATACCTCTTTTGCAGCCATAATGATAAGCAGTATAATAAAAAAAGAGAATATCATTGATCCTAAAATTATTGTCGAAATAAAGAAAGGAATTCATCGAAATAAAGATTTTGATGAATCAATTAAGAGCTTATTAAGTGATCATAATATTCAATATTATGAAAGCACTTTAGTTCCCTCACCTTATTATCTATATAAAGGAGAAGACAATATACTTAATAAAATAAAAAATTTATTAAAATTTAAAAAAGAAATTCTTTCAATATATGAACCGGAGAATGAAACTTTATATATAGGCTCTGTTGGCTCAAGTATAATGAAGGTTATTAAATCAAAAAATTCACTTTTAATTGATGAGGGAGCAAGTAGTTATATTTCTGAACAAGATTTTGAAGATAAATTTACTGATAAATTTAAAACTATAATGTTCTCTATAATTTTTAGACTCCTAGGATTAGATAATACGAGGTTTCAAAAAACTAAATATTCTGCTTTTCCTTTTAAGAAAACTTCAGATATAATTGATTTAAATAAATATGAAACTCCAAAAGTTATAAAAAAATATTTAAAAAATTATAATAAACAAAAAAAATTGACACTTATTCTTTTAGCGGGCACTCATCATGCATTTAAGGAATTACCTTTTTATAAGCAAAAATATAATAAGATAAATATCAAACTAATAAAAAAACATTGTTCAATCGATGAAAGCTTACTTATTAAATTTCATCAGAGTGTTTTTGGATCTGATCCATCACAAAAAAATCTCAAAAATGAACTTATCCAATTAGGTTATGAGGTTGAAAATGTTGATAATATGCTCCCACCCTTTCTCCAGGGTAGAGTACCAGCTGAAATTATTGTAAATTATTATGATATAAAAAAAATTATTTCTGTTGGCTCAACTGTGAATTTTAATTACTCAAATATAGAAAATATAGAAAATATTATAGATTTGTCCATATATAAAGATGAGAAGGGTATCTATTCTTTATCAGAGAACATAGAGTTTACTAACAATATTAGTAAACTGTATAATAGATTAAATAAAATAACGTTAAACAAAATTAATATATTTTATTAAAGAATAATAATTAGAAATTTTTTTTAATAGTAGCTAATTTTAATAACAAAAAAATAATAAATGAGCAATTTTTTTCAACTTTTATTTTATGTTTGGAAACATCCTTCAAATAGAGGGGCAGGCTTATCTGCTCTTTTAAGAATTATACGCTGGCAAATTTCTTCAAGACTTATGCCAGGCTTAATTTCAATACCTTTTCTTAATGGCACTCACTTATTTGCAAAAAGAGGCATGACTAGTGCCTCAAGTGTTTGGTATTGTGGACTTTATGATTACGAAGAAATGAGTTTCTTATCTCATTATTTAAAACCAGGAAATCTTTTTGTTGATATTGGTGCTAATATTGGAGCATATTCTATTCTAGCTGCAAGCGTAGGTGCAAAAGTAATAGCAATTGAGCCAATTCCATCAACTTTTAAAAATTTAGAACGAAATATTTTGCTTAATAATTTTAAAGATTCTGTTGAAGTTATGAACATTGCAATCAGTAATAAAAAAAAAAATTTAAGATTATCAAGTAATGTGGATGCGCTTAACCATGTTCTAGTAGATGGTGAGAGCACCCAGCAAAGTATTGAAGTAAGATCAGATAAACTAGATGATATATTGAATGGGCAGGTTCCTCAATTTTTGAAAATTGATGTAGAAGGTTTTGAAACAAATGTAGTAGAAAGTGCAGAAAAAACTTTTGCTAATAAAGGCCTTTTAGGAGTTATAATTGAATTAATTGGAGCTGGAAAAAATTATGGTTTCAATGAAGATATTCTTCATCAAAAAATATTATCTTTTGGTTTTGAAACATACTCATACTGCCCACAAAAACGTGAATTGCTAAGCCTTAAAGGAAAAAGAAATAAAAAAAAAAATACACTTTATCTTAGAAATGATTTTAAATTATAAATTTTATAATGAAATTATTCAAAAATAACTTAATTGATCAAAAAAATTATTTTAGAAATAGTTTTTTAAAAAAAATTGAAGAAAATATCCACTATAAAGAAAATAAAAATTGGCCAAAGATTTCAATTGTGATGCCAAGTTTCAATCAAGAAAAATTCATTGAACAAAGTATTTTATCCATTCTGAATCAATCATATCCAAATTTGCAACTCATTATAATTGATGGCGGATCCAATGATAGAACAGTAGAGATTATCAAGAAGTACCAAAAATATATTGATTTCTGGATTAGCGAACCAGATCAAGGACAAAGTGATGCATTAAATAAAGGTTTTAAAAAGGCTAATGGGGAAATTTTTGGCTGGATGAATTCTGATGACTTATATTTACCAAATGCTTTCTTTTTTTTAATTGATGCTTTTAAAAAAAACCCAAATAAGGACATTATATTTGGTGATTGGTTAACAATTAATAGAAAAGGTAATATTCTAGATTTAAATCATGCATTTGATTTTAACTTAAACCATTTTAAATATGAGGGCTTTCATATTAATTCTCAATCAATGTTGTGGAGAGCAACATTACATCAGCAATTTAATGGATTCGATCTAAATCTTTATAATACAATGGATTATCAAATGATCTTAGAATTTGGTTTGTTGATGGAGAAAAAATTTCTTAGAATTTCAAAAGTAATTGGAGCATTTAGAAGATATGAGGGTCAAAAAACTGGAGCTGAAATATCACCAGACATGGTTAGAGAGCATTATTATATGGCTAATAAGTTTAATTATAAGGATAAGTATTTTTTTATAGGTAAATTAAAAAGACACCTTTATCGTTATCGAAGAGCATATTGGTATGTAAAAAGAGGAGGATTTAAAAATTTATTTAAGAGATTAATGATATCATTAAAATTTAAAGGAAATATAAATTAAATAATCTTAGAATAACCGTCAAAGTAACTTTATGAATATGATTATTTATGTTACTGACTAATAATGCTTGTTTTGTTTTCAAAGTTTATTTTAGCTCTATTTGGAGCTTTAATGCATTATCCAATTATTAAAAACTATAAAAATTTTAATATAGTATATATTTTTATTGGGGCATTTCTATTTCGTTGGTTGTTATTATCAGTGTGGTTTTTATTAATGGATGGTAGTGGAAGTGGTGATGTTGTGTCTTACGAAGTACAGATAGAGTGGATACTAGATGGTTTGGTTCCTAATCGAGACTTTGTTAGCCCTTATGGTTTTTATTTTTTTTATTTATTATCAATTCCTTATCAATTTTTCGATCACCCAGCCTCAATTATGTTAATATTGCACTTGTTTGAGTTTTTTGGAGTCATGTTATTTTATTTTAGTATTAAAAAACTAATGTCAATTAATAAGGCTAAGCTATTTGCACTTCTATATTTTTTTAATCCATTAGTAATTTTGTGGTTTGCTTTTGATGGTCAAGACGAATCATTATTAATTTTTGGATTCGGAGGATTATTTTTTGCAAGCACAGTTATTCCCTCAAAATTTTTAAAAGCTTTTTTTTCGGGTTTTAGTATATTTGTAGCTAAAATTACAGCATTGGCTGCAGTAGTTCCTTTATTTTTAAAAATTAATACAAAAGAAAAGATAATCTTTTTATTGATAATTTCTGCTTTTTTATTAACACCACTTTTTTTAAATTCTCAAATTTTTGGTTTTCAATTAGAACGAGAAGGTAGTTTTGATGATTTAACTAAAACAGTTTATCCTGGTAATATTTGGTTTCTAGTAAATCAATTGTTATCAACAATTGATGGAGAAATAAGACATGTAAGTGTAAATAGTATTATTATTTTTTTATCAAGATGTACTTTATTAATGCTTTCAATATTTACTACAATTTTATTATTTAGATTTAGGGAAAAAATTAATGAAGTAAATTTTCTAGCTCTAGGTACGGTATTATATACTATATCTTATCAGCTTAGCTCTTATTATACCAGTCCAGGCTTTATGGCTGTGATAGTGCCATTTTTAATTTACTTTCTTTTACACAAATATGAATTAGAAAAACTACCAATATTTTTCTTTACTACTTATTTTTTAATTATATCATTTGATATAAATATTTATCTTAGAGCAATTGCAACCGGAAATTTTGAGGGCAATGTGGTTATTTTTTTTAATATTTATGAGGCATGTATTATTTTTGCAAATATTTTCGTATATGTGTTCATAATAAAATACTTATTAGATAAAAACTTGAATAAAATTCAAAATTAAAGAATTGATATTTAGCATTTTTATTTATTAAATTTTTATGAATTATTTTTTTACTTTTTCTTTATATTCCATAGGTATTCTCAGTTTATTTGTTGAAAATTCAACTAGATTAAATTTTAATTTATTATTTTATTTTTGGATTTTTCAATTTTTAAGATTCGGTTTTTTTCGAGAAATAAAAAACCAGAACCTTATATTTTATATAATTTTGATTATGTTATATCTAATTCCATCCTTAGCAATTCGTTATTATTATGCCAAAGATCTTACTAATATATTATTTTTATTAATAATTTTTATGGATATCCTGAAAATATTTAGCACTAAATATTTTAATAAAAAAATTTACTATAAAAGTAGTTATGTAAATAATGTTCTTGGATACCTGATATATTTCTTGTTAATTTCATGGTCTTCAATTGGTCCATTTCTTATTCCCCAAAGTAATTCTATATTGGGGATGTTATCTTTTATGTTTCCACACGCTATTGCATTAATTTATTTAGAAAAAATTATTCAAAACTCAAAATCAACTTTAGATAGCACTTTAGTCTTAATGCTTCACTTCATTTTTATGTCAATATATTTTAATAATCACTGGTCTGGTCATGGCAGAATAGTTTTAGGTTTTTTTATATTAGCACCTATACTAATCTACATGATTACCAATAAGATATCATTTAGACCTTGGGTTGTTTTAACTATTACGCCTTTGGCTTTATTTATTTTACAATTCTCAAGATTTAATGATTCATTGAATTTAGAAACTTTATTTCTCAGTTCAGCTGGGTATCACTTAGTGTTAACTGAACTTGTAAGTACGAAGGATTTTTTTTTTGATGGACAAGGGTTTCAAGCTTTTATTGATCAGTATATGTTATTATTTCTTTCATGGTTTCCGCGAGAGTTTTGGGAATTGAAACCAGAAGGGATTGGTCATTGGTCAGTAGATGTGATGTTTGATAGATCAACAATTCTTTCGGGTGAAGCATATTCACAGTCTATGGGGTTCATTGGTGAGCAAATTCTTATGTTAGGAGATTATTATATATTTGGTCTCATAATTGTATTAATTTCAATTATAATACTTCGTAAAATAGTGATATATTTTAGTTATGGCTCTAATGTTCCGGCATTAATTTTTGATTTAAATTTGATGAGTTATTTTTGGGGTGGTATGGCATTATTTGGTTCACGTGTATGGTTTATACTAATCCCTGTGTTAGTTTTTAATTATATCAGACATTCAATATTAAATAATTACTTAGCCGGTTATCAATATAAGAAAATATTAAAAAAAAAGGTTTAAATTTGACAAAATTAACTTCCATATGGTTTTGGCAGCGCTTTGTTTCCCCACATAAATCACACCTTGCGGAAGCTATTGGGTCTTTAGGTCAAGAGGTAACGTATGTGGCTAATGACTTTATGAGCATTGAAAGAAAAAAAATGGGGTGGAGCGCCTCAAAATTAAAAAAGACAAAAATCCTAATCAAAAAGACTCCAAATGCTTTAGAAAAACTAATAATATCTCTTCCGTCAAACTCCATACATTTTTGTCAGGGTATTCGTGCAAATGGTTTAGTAAGTTACGCTCAGAAATTTTTAACAAAGCGCAAAATTAAACAATGGTTATTTATGGAAATTGTTGAAGACAAAGGTTTAGAAGGTTTAATTAAAAGAATGGTTTATAATTTTTTATTAAACTTTAAACAAAAAAATATAAATGGAATACTAGCTATAGGTAGCAATGCAGAAACTTGGTATTTTAAAAGAGGTTTTGATAAAGAAAAAATTTTCCCTTTCGCTTATTTTTTATCTGACAACCTATCAAAAATCAAAAAATCTCGTAAACACAGATCTACTTTTCGATTTATTTATGTTGGACAACTTATAAAGCGAAAAAGGGTAGATTTTTTATTGAGCACACTTTCCTTATTAAGAAAATCAATTGATTTTGAATTAGAAATAATTGGTGATGGACCACTCCATAATATTTTAATAAAACAAGCTAATAAACTTTTGCCTGGAAAAGTAAAGTGGCTAGGATCACTTCAAATGAAAGATATTCCAAAAAAAATTGCAAACGCAGATTGTTTAGTGTTGCCAAGTCGTCACGATGGTTGGGGGTCAGTTATATCCGAGTCTTTAATGGTAGGAACGCCAGTTATTTGTAGCAATACCTGTGGTGCCTCTACAGTTGTTAAAGAAAGTAAAATTGGAGGAGTATTCCAGGCTGAAAGTATTTCACAATTCAAGTTACTACTTTATAAAGTTTTAAATAATGGTCCTATTAGTAATTTAAAAAGAAATAGATTAAGAAAGTGGGCTAAATGTTTAGGAGCTAAAGAAGGGGCAAAATATTTAATAAAAATTTTACAATTTCACATTAACCAAGTTAATCGCCCAAAACCACCTTGGATTAATTAAATGAGTAAATTATTTTTTTAAAGAAAAAGAATCTATATGAAAATTATTCAAAGTATTGCGTCATTAAAAAAAGAAAATGGTGGCACAACTTTTTTTGTAACAGATTTAAGTCTGGCACTAACTGAATTAGGTGAAGAAGTATCCTTGATAACAAAATTTAACCAAAAATATACTTCAAAAAAAAACTTATACTTACCACCTGAAAGTATAGTTAATTCAATATTGGTTAAAAAAAAATATCAGGGATTATTCTTAGATTTTTTTGATAATTCTTATCGTAATGCAGTAAGGCAAGAGCTTAAGAAAGCTACTGTAATTCATATTACGGGTTTATGGAATTTAACATCACATCAGGCAATTGTAGAATCAAGAAAATTAGAAATACCAATTATTATTAGCCCACAAGGCATGCTTGAGCCATGGGCAATAAAACAACGTTTTTGGAAAAAAAAGTTGGCATGGCTTTTATATCAAAACTGGGATTTAAAATCTGCAAAGGTAATTCATGCCACAGCAGAACAAGAAGCTGAAAATCTTAGACGACTTGGATTGCGTCAGCCAATAGCTATTATTCCAAATTGTATTAATTTTGAAAATTTAAAAACAGCGACGTCAAAAAATTATTTAAATTTTTCAACTAATCCTAAAAATGTTAATAAAATTCGCAAACTTCTTTTTTTGAGTAGAATACATCCAAAAAAAGGATTAATAGAACTGGTTAGAGCTTGGAGTAAAATTCATCCTAAGAATTGGAAAGTTGTTGTTGCTGGACCCAATGAAGGAGATCATCGTGCGGAAGTAGAATTGTTTATTAAAAAAAAAAATTAACAAAATATTTTGAATTTGTTGGACCTGTAGAAGGAGAAGAAAAAAATAAACTTTACCAAACTGCTGATCTTTTTATATTACCTACTTTTTCTGAAAATTTTGGAATTGTCGTTGCAGAGGCATTAGCTTCTGGTGTTCCAGTTATAACTACAAAGGCAGCACCATGGCAAGGAATAGAAAAATTTAAATGTGGATGGTGGATTGATGTTGGAGAAGAACCTTTAAAATTTGCATTAGAGGAAGCATTACAATCTTCTCCTGAAAAATTAAATGAAATGGGAGAACGAGGAAAAATTTATGCTGAAAATACCTTTGGTTCTATTATGGTTGCTAAACAAATGCTAGAAGTGTACCGATGGATGTTAGGTGAAGTAAAAAAACCAGACTATATTATTTAAATGAAAAAAAAAAATAAAATAAAAAAGAAACTAGATATATCTTTAAGTAGAAGTAGTCGTCCCTATAGTTTAAATGAGTATATAGGAAGATTTTTTTGGACAATAATCTCTCCTCTTTTTCGTTTTAGTCCTAGACCTTTTTTTAATTGGAGGTGTTTTTTGTTACGCTTATTTGGTGCGAGAATTGGTCAGAAAGTACATATTTATCCAACAACTCAAATATACCTTCCTTGGAATTTGACAGTTAATGATGAGGTTAGTATTGGTGAGTGGGCCCTAATATATAATCTTGGTAAGGTTTATATAGGGAAACAATCAACTATATCCCATCGTGCTCATATTTGTGCAGGCACTCATGATTATAAGAGTCCAAGTTTACCACTTCTTCGATATCCAATAGAAATTGGCTCTAAAGCTTGGATTTGTACAGAAGCCTTAATTGGACCTAACGTAAAGATTGGAGAAGGTGCTATTGTGGCTGCAGGAGCTGTTGTAACCAAAGATGTGCTACCATTAAATATTGTAGGAGGGAATCCGGCAAAATATATAAAAAAAAGAAAAATCAATTATACTGGAATTAATAGAAATGGATAATACGGGATATAACTATTTTGAAGATACATCACTTGATGAACATCACTCTTTTTTGCTTCCAAAAATTTTTGAATTATTAGAAGGTTTAAAATACAACCTTAATAACAAGCGTAATATTTTTGAATTAGGTTGTGGAAATGGAAGTGTAGCTAACGTTTTAACAAATCAGGGTTGGGATGTTACCGGTGTAGACCCATCCATCAAAAGTATTAAATTAGCAAATGAAGGGTTTCCTACTCTTAAACTTTATAATGGATCAGCTGATGATAATTTAACAGGTAAATACAAGCAATTTCCAATAGTTTTAAGTTTGGAGGTTATTGAACATGTTTTTGATCCTCATAAATTTTCAAAAGCAGCATTTGATTTAATAGAACCAGGTGGCACATTAATTCTATCAACACCATATCATGGTTATATAAAAAATCTATTACTAGCTCTTACTGGTAGAATGGATGAACATTATTTACCATTATGGAAAAATGGTCATATTAAATTTTGGTCTGAAAATACGTTAAATAAATTGTTAGTTGAGACTGGTTTTAAAGATATTTCTTTTTATCGACTAGGAAGAATTCCTGTTATAGCAAAAAGCATGCTTGTTAAGGCAATAAAACCAATAAAATGACAGTATCGGTATTACTTTTGACATTAAATGAAGAGGTTAATCTTCCTTCATTTTTTAAATCATTAAACTGGTGTGATGATATTGTTGTTATTGACTCCTTTAGCAGTGATAACACAGTCAATCTAGCAAAACAGAATAATGCTAAAGTTTATCAGAGGAAGTTTGATAATTTTGCAGACCAGAGAAATTATGCACTTGAAAATATTTCTTTTAAATATGATTGGATTCTTCATCTTGATGCAGATGAAATTATAACTCCTGAATTATATGCTGAAATAAAAAGAGAGATCAATTCAGAACAATATGATGCTTTTAAAATACCATCAAAGATAATGTTTTTTGGTAAATGGTTACGTTATGCAGCTACATATCCAGTTTTTCAAGTTCGATTAGCTCGTAGAAAAAAATTGCGCTTTAAAAAATATGGTCATGGTCAAAGAGAGAACTTACCTACCAAGAAAATTGGTACAATTATGGAACCTTATTTGCATTATACGTTTTCAAAAGGTTTTAAGGATTGGTTTGATAAACATAATCGTTATTCCACTGATGAGGCTATTGCAACTTTATCTGCAAAGAGCTCTGTAAGTAGTATAGATTTGATAGGATGTTTTTCACTAGATCAAACAAAACGTAGACGAGCTTTAAAATTACTTTCTTTTTATTTACCATTTCGACCATCCTTACGATTTATTTATATGTATTTTTTTTGTCTTGGTTTTCTTGATGGATATGAAGGTTTATTATACTGTCGTCTTTTAGCTTATTATGAAAAAATGATTATACTGAAAGTACGCATGATGAGTTATGTTAATAAAAAAGATCATGATTAAAATAAAATATTTTTCAATTCAAATAAAAGTAACCAAAATATAATTTGAAAATTTCAATTATTACAGCAACATATAATTGTATTTCGGTAATAGGTGATTGTATTAAATCAGTTAAAATACAAACACATCAAGATATTGAGCATTTAATAATTGATGGTTCCAGTTCTGACGGTACGCTAAAATTATTAAAAAAAAATGAAAATAATTTTTCAAAAATACTTAGTGAGCCTGATAAAGGTATATATGATGCTTTAAATAAAGGCATTTCTTTGTCTTCAGGGGACGTAATTGGAATTTTACATTCAGATGATATATTTGCAGATAAAAAAGTTCTAGAGTCAGTTAGCAAAATATTTCATGACTATCCAAATATTGATGTTGTAATTGGAGATGCTATTTTTTTTGATAGAACATTATCTAATATTAAAAAACGAGTTATACGCTCAAGTAGATTTAGACCTTGGATGTTACGATTTGGATTTATGCCTGCACATACTGCAACTTTTATTAGACGTTCGGCTTTAAAACGTTTGGGTCAATATAGAGATAACTATGAAAGTGCAGGTGATTTTGAATTTTTTATCAGGATATTCCAGACTCATAAATTACAATGTCATAATTTAAATAAGATATTGGTATTTATGAGACTTGGTGGAAAAAGCACATCAGGAATGAGTAGCTATCTAAGAACATCTTTTGAAATTCTATCAGCACTTCGTGAGCATGGTATATATTCAAATGTTTTACTTATATTTCTTCGATTACCTATCAAGTGGTTAAACCAGTGGATATTTAGTTTATTGAATTTAATAAAATGAAAAAGATACTTATAACAGGTGCCTCAGGCTTTGTGGGGAGTGCTTTAATTAAAGAGTTGCAAAAATGTGGACATGTTGTGAGAGGTGCAATAAGAAAAAAAAATGCATCGTTAGCTTATAAATCTAAAGTAGATTATGTGTTTATAGATGATATTAATGCTTTTACAGAATGGTCAAATGCACTTTCTGGAATAGATACAATAATTCATTGTGCAGCCCTTTCTAATATAGATAAACAAACTGATAGAGATACATTATCAAAATATCGTGAAGTTAATGTTAGTGGAACAAAACGTTTAGCCGAACAAGCTGCAAAATTAAACGTAAGGCGAATTATTTTGTTAAGTACAGTAAAAGTATACGGAGAATTTACGGTTGAATCAAAAAAATTTTCTAATGATGATCAGATAGCACCCAAATCTGAATACAGTATATCAAAATATGAAGCAGAAGAAGTATTAAAGCAGGTATCAGCTAAAACTGACTTAGAAGTAGTCATAGTTCGATCTCCCATTGTTTATGGTGCTGGCACAACTGGAAATTTTTTACGTTTGATGAATTTGATAAAAAGTAGAGTTCCAATACCATTAAACAGTATACAAAATAAACGTTCATTTATTGGAATTGATAATTTGGTAGATTTTTTAATTGTATGCAATAATGAAACGTCAGCAGCTGGACAAACTTTTTTAATTTCTGATAATCAAGACCTATCTACAACAGAAGTTATTCATAAAATTGCAATCCAGATGGGAAAAAAACCACTTTTATTTTCAGTCCCTATTTTTATACTAAAAGCGATAGGATATATTTTAAGAAAGTCGACAGATATAGATCGATTGATTAGTTCCTTACAAATTGATATTAATCACACATGTAAAATACTAAAATGGACACCCCCTTTTAGTGTAGAAGATGGTTTTAAAAAAATGGTAGATTCCTATATTGAGAAACAAGGTAAATGATAAGAATTATAGATATAATACTTTCTATTTTAGGATTATTTTTATCTCTACCTATTTTTTTTTTAGCTTTTCTTACAAAATCGTTTAGTTCAAATTCTCCTTTTTTTTTTCAGTTTAGAGTTGGCAGAAACCAAAAAAAATTTTTATTGTATAAATTTCGTACAATGAAGCTTAAAACTAGATCTGTGGCAACTCATCTAGTTGAAAAAAAAGCAATAACAACTTTTGGAAGTTTCCTTAGATATTTAAAAATAGATGAGTTGCCACAGTTATGGAATGTTTTACGAGGAGACATGAGTCTTGTAGGGCCCCGGCCATCTCTTTTAAATCAAAAAATACTAATTCTAGAAAGAAAAAAAAGAAAAGTTTTTAGTGTCCGCCCTGGTCTTACTGGACTATCGCAAATAAAAGGAATTAATATGTCACAACCTATATTATTAGCTAAAACAGATTATAAGATGATAAAAAAAATGAATATTGTTTACTATTTTTATTATTTATTAATGACTTTATTATTTATTTTTAAAAAAAGAAAATGAAACTAATTTTATAATTAATTTCTTTTAAATAACTACATATAATATACAAAAATTTAATGAGTATTAAAAAAAATATAAATTATTTATCAAGGTCAATTTTAGAAATTCCTCGCTATGCTAAACGTGTTATTGTAATTATTTTTGATTCTGTAATGTGTGTTGTAGCAATTTGGGCCGCATTGTATTTAAGATTAGATCAATTTTTTCCATTAAATGAAATTAATAGTTTGGTGATTTATATTTCTATTATTATTGCAATCCCAATCTTTTGGTTATCTGGCTTATACAAAGCAATAATCCGATATTCTGACAAATCGCTAGTAGCACCAGTTTCTTTTGCTCTTTTAATCTATGGATTGATGTACATGAGTATTGTTACAGTTTATACCATTCCAGGAGTGCCAAGATCTATAGGGATAATACAGCCACTAATATTATTTTTTTTAGTTTTTGGATCCAGAATGTCAGTACATTTTTTATATGATCGTCTTTATCAAATAAATAATAGAGTTTCTATTTTGCCCAAAGCTTTGGTTTATGGAGCAGGCATTGCGGGTAGACAACTTGTTTCAGCTTTAGATAATAACCTTGAAATGAAAATAGTAGGTTTTATAGATGATGATTATTTATTGCATAATCAAAGTATACAGGGAAAAGAAATTTATTCTTCTAAAAATTTGAAATTTATAATTAAAACTAAAAAAATTACACATATATTACTTGCAATACCATCAATTAATCGCAGCAAAAGAATGAATATATTAAAAGAATTAAATAAGCTTAAAGTAATTGTGAGAACCCTTCCTAGTGTTAAAGATTTAGTTAGTGGCAAAGTTACAGTTTCAGATATTCGTGAATTAGAAATAGAAGACTTACTAGCTAGGGAAGAGGTATTGCCTAATAAAGAATTACTTAATAAAAATATTAATTTAAAGACAGTATTAGTAACTGGTGCAGGTGGCTCAATTGGATCTGAGTTATGTAGACAGATAATAAAACTGAATCCAAAAAGACTGATTCTAGTTGAAATAAGCGAGTATGCACTATATCAAATTCATCAGGATTTACTTCAGTTAAATAAAAAACTTAATATAGAACCAGGAATTCCAATAACTCCTTTACTGGCATCAATCCAAGATAAAAATAAAATTAAAAAAATTTTCAATACTTTTAAGCCTGACACTGTTTATCATGCTGCAGCTTATAAACATGTCCCTTTAGTTGAAGGAAATATTTGTGAAGGAATAAGAAACAATGTTTTTGGTACTAAATTTGTGGCAGACGCAGCACTTCAGGAAAAGGTTTCAGATTTTGTATTGATTTCAAGTGATAAGGCAGTACGTCCCACAAATGTAATGGGAGCCTCCAAAAGGCTGGCAGAACTTTATTTGCAATCATTAACTGATAAATTTAAAGATAAGATTACAAAGTTTTGCATTGTAAGATTTGGAAATGTTTTAGAATCTTCTGGTTCAGTTATTCCAAAGTTTAAAAAACAAATTAAAAATGGTGGACCCATAACACTAACTGATGAAAATGTTACAAGGTATTTTATGACAATTCCAGAAGCCTCTCAACTTGTAATACAGGCAGGAGCCATGTCAGCAGGTTGTGATGTATTTATTTTAGACATGGGCAAACCAATTAAAATAAAAGATTTGATTAAAAGAATGGTTAATTTGTCTGGTTTAACTGTTAAAGACAAACATAACCTTGATGGTGATATTGAAGTTAAAATAACTGGCTTACGTCCTGGTGAAAAATTATATGAAGAGCTCTTTTTGGGAATAAACCCACTATTCACTAATCACCCTAAAATTCAACGAGCTCAAGATCCTTTTATTTCGTGGAGCAATTTAGAGCCTGATTTACTTCATTTAAATGAACTCATAGATCAAGAAAAAGTCGCTGAAATTTTAAACCTATTAGAAAAATTAGTTCAAGGATATAGCTGGAATGGAAAATTAGTCGATGAAATAAATGGTGAGGATATTTTAGTGTAATAACAATGTTAGCCATTTAATTATGTGGTCAAATAAAAATTGTTTAAATAATAAACTCTGAGATTAAAAAAAATAGCAATATACAAAAAATTATAAAGAAAGCTTTAAACTCAAATAAACCAGAATATATTAATGTAATGCTAAATCTAAAATAGTACCCAAATTAGAATTTGGAGACTAATAGAGGATTTATCACCCAAAACATCAAGAAATAATTTTTACGACAATATGATAGTAAAACCTATAAAAATAAATCAAAGATTATAGAGATAAACTAAATTTAAACTTTACATCAGCATTTTAATTTAGTAATAAAGTGTGCCTGGTGATTATTGCGAAGGGGCAATACCCGATCCCATTCCGAACTCGGAAGTCAAGCCCTTCAGCGCCAA
>Ga0129324_10000223_pt1 | contig 40924 bp, 33 predicted proteins | sample CPBDNA_7_FD_96879 | JGI IMG/M metagenome (GOLD analysis project Ga0129324, IMG submission 96879) | Freshwater to marine salinity gradient microbial communities from Chesapeake Bay, USA - CPBay_Spr_15_0.2_DNA | ecosystem: Environmental > Aquatic > Marine > Coastal | place: USA: Chesapeake Bay...
AACCCAAATAGAGATACGAGGTTTATTTATTTTGCACATATATGGATGAAGAAAAATATCTTCTTAGGTGATGCTAAATTCAGGTTTATACATCTCCCCGCCAATCAAAAAAATGAATATAGAAGATTTCTATAATCTATTAAAAATTTAGATGATCTCGCTGAATACGAGCAGGAAGAAGAAGCTTTACAACAATATTATACGGTTAAAAATACTGAGATAGGATTATTTTCAGAGTTTGATATGTATAATACCGATACAGGTAACTATGAGAAGCCCCAAAATTTTCTATATCATAAATGTAAAGAAAATTATGAGGAAAGTATCAAGCTTGAAAGAGATAAAATACTCTCACAAAATATTAATAAGGTCATAGCCGATTTCTCTGATAAAGAGATATTTATATTAAACCACAGCTTTGGTTTAAATGGGTATGTTAAATTAAGCATAGATACTATAGCAATGGAATTAAATGTTACTAAAGTAAATATAGCTTTTATTAAGAAACGTCTTATTCGATTAATGAGACATTCTTCTATTGAGAACCAATTATATAAAGGTCTCGAATAATTAATTAAAAATCTATGTGTAGTCATATTACCTGAAAAGGTAGGGCTATACTGTATAAAAAATTTAACGTATGCCAAAAATAGATATAAGATATACAATTAGATACTCTTATGCTGGTGTTAGCCAATATGAGGTATTTTATGAATTAGAAGGTAGATTACATAGACCTAGATTTTCTCCTAGTTGGGCAAAAAAAGTAGATGTACCAAGTGTAGAGGGAGTAGAAACTATTTATGAAGTATTAGAGATAATTAAGAATTTTGCTTATAATAATAGGGCTGAAATTTATTTAATTAATGGATTGCCAGTTGACGTATATAAAAATAAAAAAGCATTGACTTTTCTTAAAAACTTTTCAATTGATTTAGATTCTTTTATAGAAGCTAAAGCTTTAGAGTACTGGGAAAAATATTTAATGCCTATAATGTCACGAAATAAATGGTTTATAGGTCCTAGTGCATATGGGGCTCCAGTGCTTATTTATAAAAATGATGTTGATGCCTGGGATAATATTAGAAATACTAAAGAAATAGAGGCTTTTGAAACTCTCTGTTTCAAGTTTGTGAATCGGTTTGGTAAAGGAAAGTCAAATCTTGATAGAGAGTCCGGGAATTATGTAGAAGGTTTTCAGCATTTTATAAATTATATTCCTAACGAATATCTATTAGAAAAAGAAACATATATTGAATTAAACTAATTAAAAACTTACAGATGAATAAAACAATAATACAGGCGACTACCTCTGCGGTAGAAGTTTATAAAGTTATAGCGCCTACTATGGAGGAAGCTTTTCAAAGACTTAAAGTACAGTTTCGTTTAGATAATTATAATTTAAGCCGTTTAGAAGTGCCCGAAGATACTAAAATGTATCACGGATTTATTTTAAAGACTTCTAAAAAGTTACACGGAGATTATTTAAATAATCATTTATCAGAATTTACAGTTTTTGGAGCTCTTTATAATGAAGCCCCTAAAATAAAAACAGACGAAAAAATTATTTTGCGTAATATAGTTTCCAGAGGTACTAAACAATGGGAAACTGTGAATAGTTATCAAACAGACTCAGGAGAAGTACTATTTATAGATACGAGTACAAAAGCAGAAGCTCTAGATATGTGTAAAAGTCTTGCTTTAGAGCATGATAAAACCGTTAATGTGGTATTATCTAAACGTTTAAAAGATCATGACGGTATCTTAGGAGTTGCAGAAGTGATTTCATATAATAATATAGATAACGAAAATGTGTATATATTTTGGAGATATTCTGTAACTGTAGTGGAAGAGGATGAAGAAGATTCTATAGATGCTGAGGTAGTTAAAGAGGCTTATGGTCAACTAGCTATCAGAGAAGATCTTTATTCTTATATTGCTAGACGTGTTGTAAATAAGAAGTATAAAAAACTTCTTGATGAAGATATAAGAGAGGCAAAAAGAAAAGAAGAAGAAAGACTCTCACAGGAAAAACTAGATGCTATAAACCTTTCCGACGAATCCGAGGTTCCGGCTGAAGAAGAAACTACACTTACAGAAATATTACATGAACCTAATAAATAAATTATGGCAGTAACGAAAAGTAGCGAACATAATCTTGTTATAATTGATGCGGACTCTATTATTTATATAGTAGCTTCTAAATTACAGGATTTACAATTAGAGCCTTTAGGTATTATACAACTTAATGAATTTATTTCAGATATCTTAATAGCCACTAATTCTAAAGCTTTTATAGGTTTTCACGGTAAAGACGGGTCTAAAAATTTTAGATACGATGTAGCTGTAACAAGGCCTTATAAAGGTAAACGATCTGATAAAGAAGACTGGTTTAAATTTTGGAGTCCTATACTTAAATCTCATATGGAGGTTTATTGGGGTTTTCATCCTTGTGATAATATTGAAGCTGACGATGCCTGTGGTATAGCAGCTAATACTTATCGTAATAAGTATGCCAAAGTAACTATAGCAGGGATTGACAAGGATTTATTACAGGTTCGTGATATGCACCATTATAATTATAGATTTAGAACCCGTAAGTATTTGAATAAGGTTCAGGCAACTAAAGAATTTCTTTATCAATTCATAGAAGGAGATACTACAGATAACATTGAAGGGTTATTTGGAGCAGGAAAAGCAGTGGCTGATAAGTTTTATGCTGATCATAAAGCTACTTTTATAGAGGAAGAACCTGAAGAACCTAATCTTATAGATATGGCCCGTTTCTATGTTAAGTGGTATACTGAAATCCTGCCTTTAAAAGCGTCTAAAAAACAACAGGCTACCTATTTAGTTCAATATAAAAAAGACAATGCTTTAAAGAGGCTTACAGCCGCTATGAAGAAAGAAGCTTTAAAAAAATTTGAGCTAGATATGACTGGATTTAAAACCGAAGAAGAGGCTATTATTCTTTATAAAGAATCGTATGATCTCTTATATATCTTACAAACAAAAAAAGAAGGTAAAAAATATGGGTTTACATTACCTAAGCCGGAAATAGATAATACTATTGATTGGGCCAGTGTAATTCAATACGAGGATGAATTGGAGGGTATGGTAGAAGAGCAAATTATTGAAGATGATTTCTTAGAAGGAATCTAGTATTAATATGAAAATATGACTATGAATGAAACAATTAGATTTAAAAGATTGTACCACAAACGAGGAAGTTTGTATGGCTGTAGCAGAGCGGATGACTTTAGTAAGTCACGAAGAATTACAATTAGCAGTAAGTAAACATTTCGTATATCAAGAAGAGGCAACTAGAGCGATTTATCTAGGTTTAAGTACAAATATGAATGTATTTTTATCAGGGCCTAGTGGTTACGGTAAATCATCCCTAGTTAAATTTATATTACGTTTTTATAAGATACCTTATGGTACTATTGTAGGGTATAAAGATATGTCTGTAGACAGTCTTTTAGGAGTTCCTGATATGAATATGTTATTAAAAGAGAGTGAATATAGCATTAATTTTAATAATTCTATTTTTTCAAGTCCTGGGATATTAATTGGGGAGGAATTTACTGATATTTTACCTAAAACAGCTTCAGTACTTAAGGATATTTTAAGTGAGCGCGGTTATAGGCATAAAAACGGTAAGGATGAATCTCTTATTAGTAGTATGATCGTGCTAGCAAATAAAAGTCCTGTAGAAATAACGGAAGATGAGAGTACTAAAGCGCTTTATATAGAACGTTTTCCAATTACAGCAGTTGTTAAATGGGATGCTTATGAGATAGCAGATTATATGGCCTTATTCAATTGTGTAATGCCTAAAGAGGAGAAAAAATTACTGTATTTTATATCTAGTGTTTATGCAAATAATCATTTAGTGCATCAAAATACAGTTTCTCCAAGAATAGCTATCGAAGCAGCTAAAATTTATATTAAAAAAGGTTTAGAATTTTTAAAACCTCTTGATATAAATCTAGAAGAGGTAGAGCATATTCAGAGAGTGGCCGGAAGAGATTATGTGAATAGTGTTATTTCTATAGGGCTTGATAGTTTATTAGTTTATATAGAAGAAGAGGAAAATGTATTTATGAAGCAAGAGAAGTGCTTATATGCCCTTGTCAAGCTTAGAAATATTTCTTTGGATACTACGCAAGCTATAAAAGTTTCTGAAATTGCTTTAGAGATTACTAATATATATAAAACTTTATTAACCGTTGAAAGAAGGGCTTATGTACTGGATATCGACAGAATTCTTGGTGTATTATGAAATTACGATGTCATCCTAATGTAATAGATTCTTTTGACGAAGAGATAGAAGAAAATCTTTTAAATTATGAGCTTAGAGGATATATTTCTTTGCCTATTATTAAAGCTTTATTTTATGTGTATTCTTGGGAATATGTAGAAAAAACTCTCAAACATACTTTTGTAAAAGAATCTGTTTTTGAAAAACTGTTTAAATTATTTCCTTATAAACAATTTATGTGGGATGATATGTATGAATCAGCTATTTTATTCTACTCTTTTTTAAGTACTCAAGTAGATATGAGAGCTTTAGATACCGATTCATTTGTTAAATATATTCCTGGAACAGGCGTTAATAAGCAGTTCACTGAAGAGTATTTTGTAGATGCTTCTTTATATGAATCGTATAAAAATAATGTTTTAGATATCCCAAAAGATTTTTTAAAATTGAATTTTAGTATGTCTAAAGATATTGTACAAGAACAGGCAAATATGACTCATTATGGGCAGGTTATAAACACTGCTTCTAAAGTAGATTTATTACGGCCAGATCTTCCTTATAAACTTATAACACACGAGTTGCGTGTAAAAGTTCAAAAAGAGGAGAAGTCTAAAGAAACTCTTGTTATTATTCAAGATTGTACTGTATCTATGAGAAATTATGTAAATGAATTATTGATGACTAAAGTATTTATTTTAAATAAAGCTTTTAAAAATAATCTTACTGTTCATTGGATTAGATTTAATAAAGTTATTGAATCTGAAGTATATTTTAATAAGGCTACTTACTTAGGAGATTCGAAGACATTAGGATATAATGGAGATGAATTAGATTTAAAAAAAGCGCTTAGAGGGACTAAGTATATCGATAAAGATCTTATAATAATCACAGACGGGACTGATAATTTTAATTCCGATTTAAATGTGGGTTCAAAATCTTTGAATGTTATAAGTTTTACAGATAATTTAATAATCAGAAATAAACTAGCTAATTATGGTAGATTTTTCAAAGTTGAGTAAAGCTAAGAAAATAAATAAAGGTCTATATGCTATAGATAATAAAAGAGAGGGTATAGAAGATTTTTTTAGTCCTAATAACCTGACTTCATTGTTTACTGGCTTTGATGTGAATATGTTAAATGGTTTAAATGCTGGACAGGTTACTATGGTAGAAGACCTTGTGTCCTATTTAGAGGATCCAAATGATCCTAGAGAATATTTTACAGTGTATGGAGGTCCAGGTACTGGAAAATCATTTGCTATAAAAAGAGCTATCTCTCATATAAATCTTAGTCGGTTTATAGCCGCGGCACCCAGTCATTTTGCTAAGAATGTGCTTAAAGATTTTTTAGGTGAAGATTTTAAAGTGACTACTACAGCATCTATGCTAGGTAAAATTTTAAAGTATGTAGAAGGAAAAGCTATTTTAGTAGATAATCCTAAATATCATACTTTAGATCCTCCTATTTATACAGTAGATGTTGTACTTATAGATGAGATTTCTATGGTAGATGATGATCAAGCACGACAAGTTTTAGAAGATTGTAGAGGTAAAAAACTTATAGTCATGGGAGATTACTGTCAATTACCTCCTGTAGGTCAACATACTGACTCTTTATTCTTTGAAAATATTTCAGCAGAACTTACGGTCAGTATGAGATTTACTGGTAATATTCGAGATCTTGTTGTTGCAGTAAGAGGTGAGATACTATGTTTACGAAAAGGTTTAGTGCCTAACATAAATATTATAAACCATATTACAGATAGACGGAGTAAAATAGATAAAAAAGGTTCTGGATATATATTTTTAAATAGTGAAGCACTTATGTTACGTTCAGCTACTTTACGTTTTAAAGAACATAAAGGGATTAATTATGCTCGTATAGTTGCTTTTAGAAATGAAACAGTTGAAAGATTGACACTTAAGATTAGAAAAAATCTTTTTGGGGCTACTCCTAAGCAATTTGAAAAGGATGAAATTCTGATAAGCGATGGCGGTTTTACTGTTCAGAATAAATCTATAATCAATAACGGAGAAATTTTTAAAGTGAGAAAAGCTGTAGCTGTAGATGGTCCTTATAATATAAAATGTATGGAGCTGTTTTTTGAAGGGAGGAATTTTGAACGTTCTATCTTAACAGTTGCTAAAGAGGATAAATTAAAATATACTAAACTTTTAATGCGTTTAAAGAGAGCAGCCAAAGCCGATAAGGAAAATTGGAGGCATTATCATAAATTGATGGAATCTTTTGCTCATTTTAGTTATGCGTATGTGTTAACCTCTCATAAAGTACAGGGATCCAGTATTAAATATGTATACGTTTTAGAGGATGATATTTTAGGAGTAAAACCTACAACTGTAAAAGAAAAACTACAGTCATTAAATGTGGCTATTAGTAGAGCTTCTTTTAGAGTTTATATCTTTAATAAAAAGTATAAAATTGATTATACTAATCTGAATAAAGAACATTTAAAATTAAAACCGGATGAAAATAACAAGACATAAAGGTCGTATAAGTAAACGTAGATTACAAAATTCTTATTACATACACCCTACATTAAAAATACAGCCCTACACTAAGCATGGTTTTGAATTAGTGCTTTGGTGGATAGATTTTTATGTTTCAATACGAATAATAAAATGAGTGATAGATTAAAATTTTCTTTGATGCATCTGGATAGGTACATTAAAATAAATTCTCCCTGTTCTGTATATGCTAAATGTTTATCTAGATTAGATTATGATACTTTTTTTATAAGAGATGGCCATAATCGCTGGTTAACAAAGTTAGGGGTGATTGTCGAAGATAATTTAGAAAAGATAAAAGCAATTATAGCTGAGAATAAAAAGTTGAAGCGGCTTACGTATTATGAGGATATAACTCATTTATTGATGTATGCTAGTATCTGGGAGGATCAGATCACAGTTGCTGAGGATCTACCGCTTAAAGGAGAGTATTTAGGAGCTTCGTTTGATTATGTAGAAGGGGTTTTAAGATGTACTCACATTACTGTGATTACTCGAAGAAAGCCTGAATTATATAGACCTGCTGAAGACATGCTAAAAGAATTAGCAGAATTAGAATTAATAATCAAACAAAATGGACAAACATGAGTGTATCAATAAATATTACTGCACATTCTTCTAAAGAAAGTGAACAATTTAAAAGGCATTATCAAGCAGTAGAAATGTGTATAAAATTGGATTTAAGTTTTCCAATAGAAACCCAGGAATTTTTTAAAGGTTCTTTAGATGGAGAAGATCTTAATGATATACGACCAGAATATATTTTAAATATGTTACAGTATGGAATTTCTGTAGAACTTCCTTTACATGCCGCAGATAAATATTCTCAGTCGTTTATAATTAAAGTATCTGAAATACCAAAATCAGTGGATAGGATATTAGTTGAACTAAGATAAATTTAAATATTGAGGACGTATGAAATTTACTAAACCACCAAGAACTGTATATATTTATAGTAAAGCAGATAGAAATTATCTGATTGCTGAATATATAGATCTTTTTAAAGAGAAGAATGCAATACTTAAGAGAGGAACTAAAGAGAGTTTTGAAGCTTTTGTAGAGAATAATAAGGATGAAATGCAACTGGATACAGAAACCAATGTTACTGATTTTTATACAGAACGTGTTCTTTATGTGCTGCAGTTAGGTAACATAGACGGTAGTGAGCAGCATATTATGGATTGGAATAGCGTCCCTAAATTTTTAGTTCCTTTGGTACCTAAATTGCTTGCTAGTGAGACTACATTTTTAGCTCATTATGCTGTGTTTGAGTATATGGTCCTATATAAAACCTTTGGAATTTATATACGTAATTTTAAAGATACTTTTATAGCGTCTAAGATAATTACATCGGGTCTAGATGTGCCTAAAGGATATAATTCTTTAGCTAATCTACTTAAACTTGCTTTCGGAATCGATCTTTCAAAAGAGGAGCAGACAGGTTTTACTACTGAAATGATGACACCTAATCAGCTTTTGTATGCGGATACGGATGTATTATATCTAGGTAAATTATTAAAAAACCTTATGATACCTCTTAAACGTTGGGAACTTACTAAAGTATTTCATTTAGAAAATAAAGCGTTAAGGCCGATCGGTGATATGACTATTAATGGTTTTAATATTGATACAGTTGCTCTAGATGAGAATATTATACTTTATGAACAGAATGCTTTAGATACAAGGCAAGAAATGATTGATGCTTTTTCTGCTGATAAAACAGAAGGTGTGCAGGAAAGGTTACGTGAGATAGGGGTTATACAAAAACAGGATGAAGTTATAATTAATTGGAAGAGTAGTGTTCAAAAACGGGCTATCCTAAATTATCTATATCCTGATTTTAAAATAACATCTACTGCAAAACCTATTCTTATAAAATTAGAGAAAATTGCCACTACACCGTATTTGAAATATTTATTGGACGGAAACGTCTCGGCCATAGAGACGTTTTTAGTAAGCCGCCACATCGAGTTTTTGAAAGAACAGGGCATGTTTATAGCTAAAGGCACCTTGAATATGAATTTCAACTCTCCTGCTCAATTACTAGAGTTTTTTAAGATCTGGCACCCAACTTTAACAAGTACCGGGGAGAAAGTTCTTAGAAAGATTAAAACTCCTGTAGTAATGGCATTTAAAAAGTATACTAAAGCTAGTAAATTAGTTAGTTCTTTTGGTAGAAAAATGTATACCTTTATAGAGAGTGATGGTAGAATTCACGGCTCTTTTACCCAACTAGTTCCAACAGGAAGTAGAATGAGTAGTAGTAAACCTAATATGCAACAAGCTCCTTCGAATGAACAGTTTAGAAGGATGTATATACCTAGTGAAGGAGGTTTATTAGTTGATACAGATTATGCTTCGGCAGAACTTGTATTAGCTGCTTATTTGTCGAAAGATAAAAAGATGCTTTGGGCTATTAAGGAAGGATTAGATCTTCATAGTTATAGTGCTTATCAGATATTTGGACAACGCTGGTTAGATGCTGGAGGAGATGAAGTACCTAGAGGTAAACCATCTACAAGGGAAGCTAATAATATGAGAAAACAGGCTAAGGGCTGTTCGTTTTCAATTTTATATGGTACAGGTGTTATGGCTTTTTCAGAGAATGCTGGTTTAACTTTGAAAGAAGGGAAAGCTGTGTTAAAGGCGTATGGAGAAACTTTTCCAGAGCTTATTGATTTCTTTAATAAATCTGGACAAGATGCATTACGAGATAATTATGTGAGAGAACCTTTCTATAAACGAGTCAGATTTTTTAATAAGCCTAAAAATGGAATAGAAGCTTCTCATAATAAGAATGCGGCCATGAATTATAAGCCTCAAGCGGCTAATGGTTCTATAACTAAGCATGCAATGTGTATTATAAAGAAACATATTGAAGATAATGGTTTAGATGCTATGGTGAAGATACTTCTTGCTGTGCATGATGAGGTTATAACAGAGGTACTTGAAGCTTCTTTTGCAGAGGAGTGGGCAGTAACTCAGACACGTTTAATGGAACAAGCTACATGGTTTGCTATACCGGATAAAGCCTTAAAGGCTGAGACTGATATTTTAGAGCACTGGACAAAAGGATAATTAAAAAATTACATAATGAGATATTCAATTTATAATGAGAAAACAAAAGAAACATTCACTTGTAATTATCAAGACGAAGTTCAATCTATAGTAGACGAGCAATTAGATACTACTGACGCTAAAGAATGGGACATTAGCGTTAATCAGGAACAGTGTTGTAAGGGCTGTCAAGAATATGATGATGGACAGAAAGGTGTACAAGAACGACATGATGGCCATGGGATTACAACAGGATATTATTGCGATGGATGTTATGAAAATAACTATCCTTATAGAAAAGATAAGTATCCAACTATGGAAACCCATGGTTATGGAGATAGATTATGCAACGATTATTAACTATAAACTAAAAATTAATGGTACAAATAGTAGATATGACAACAGAAGAGCAGTTGGATATGTATATGAAACGCTCTAAAAAAGAAATATGTAAAATGTTGATTGAAGCAAATAGACATTTAAAACGTTTGGTGGAATCTAGTGCAGGTACAGGTTATTCGCCTCCGAACGTTACGGATAAGTATTGTGGTAGCGGAATGTGTGTTGAGCAATGTGAAAAATGTGAGGAAGTAGTAAAAACTACTCAGATTAAAACGCAACGTCTAATAACTAAATCAAAGAAAATATGAAAACAATAGAATTAGAAAAAACGTTTGACGGGCGTGGTGAGACCAAAGGATTCAAATTTAAGCAGTTGAAGAAATCTAAATATGGATATATTTATGAAGTGTCGAGCACAACTACACCTCATTATGAAGTGTTTAGATATGTAGTGTTTCCGCTTTGTATCGATTTTAAAGAAAAAATATTTTCAGAAACCGAAGAAAAAGTGAATTATCCTAAGAGAAATGCTTTTGGTAAAACAGCTTGGACATGTATGAAACTAAAACGAGCTAATGCACGTTTAAAAGAAATCGATGCTCATGGTAGTAGGTAGCTTATTAGAAGATATGAAAGCTGTAGTACTCTATTTACAGGCATCTAAAGACGAAAGGTTACAAGCTGAAGTGATTTTATCTGCTTTATATAATATGAAATCTAATCCTAAAAATACTGTAACTGATGCTTTGGCTGCCGGGTTTCTAGAATGGGTCAAATAATATGGAGATACTATTAGAGAATATTTTTATAGAGCTTGAGGCAGATAATTTAACGGACTCTCAAGCTTTATATCTGATATATACACGAGCAGGTATTCCATATCCTATTGATAACGATGAAATGATGGATTTGATCAATAAAAAGTTTCTTAGGGCTAATAAAGTCGCTAGAATACTTTTAACAGCTCCTAGTGCTGATACAAAACTTACGGGAACTATTACCCCTAAATACGAACTAGAAATTTCACAGGAAGTAGCTAAAAAAATGTGTTCTTTATTATGTGTTGTGAAAAAAGGAACTACTAAAGTTTTACTTCCTGGAGGAGATTCTGGAGAGGCTATAAAATATACAGCTGATACATATCTTCAAAAAGAAGGTCTTATAGCGTATCATTATATAATCTTTTTATTTTTATTTCCTGTAGCGGGAAAAACTAATATTAGATGGGAGAATCATTTTACACAAGCAAAATATAAAGGACCTAAATTACGTCTTAGATCTAGAAAAAGCGGGGCTAATTTTATTAAAATAGCTAAACAGAAAGATATGGGAGCTTTTCTTTACGGTACTTATTTATTTATTAAATCTAGTATTCAAGGAGAAAAAACCTTTATAACTACTATTCCTAAATATTTAGCAGAATATGAAGAGTGGTATGATGAAGCTTATGAAATTTTAGCAGGAACGACAGACGTAGATCCTTTATTTAAAGACGATGACGACTCACAAGATGGAGAACTTTATAGATCAGTAATATAGGTATGAGCAATAAAAATATATTTTCCGAGTATAAAGATACTATACTTGACGAGATGGAAAATAAAGTAGGGAGTAAACTTAGATTTCCTTTGCAAGCAACTCGAGGTGTAATTAATAGTTATATAAGAGGGGATTTTATTTTAGTAGGAGGAAGAAAGACTTCGGGAAAAAGTTCTTTTATGTTAAGTAATTATGTTACAGCTCCTTTACGTCAAAAACTTAAATCGATTAAAGATGGTACTGATTTAAAGATAAGAGTTATTTATATTAATAGTAGAAAGAATAATAAAGCTACTATTGAACGAATGGTAGTTAATTATATTTCTAGTAATAATAAAGGTAATAAAGTGGGTGTTCCTTCTTTATATAGATATTCAGGAACTCATAAAAAGTATTCTGCTGCTCTTGCTAAAAAGATGCTTACAGGAACTATGTCTACTTTTGATAGGCTTATCCGAGGGCAGGTACTTAATGTAATAAGCTCTAGAAAAACTGTAATGGAGATAGATTCTATTGTTCAAGGTATTATGGAAGAGTATGGAGTTTTTCATAATTTCGATGAATTTGATTTTGAATATGATGAGGAGTATAAAAATGTAACACCTATTTTAGTGATAGACGATATCACCTCTTTGATAGGAGAAAGCGGCGGTCCAGTACTAAAACATGATAATGCTCATAAATTTGCTATTAAATTAAAATTAATGGCAAAAGCATTAAATATGGTAGTAGTATTGGGGGTGCCTTCAGCGCCTAGGTACAGTAAAGGAGCTTTTCATAAAAGTAGTCTTGAAGAGGTAGAGCCGTATCATTTATATGCTGATAGAGTTTTAATAATGCATAACCCAATGGAGACAGATGATAAGAAAGTTTTAGGGTATGAAACCAATAAATTTATTGGTAGATCGACAGGGATTTGTTATCTTAGGATGCTTTTTGTGGCCTCCAATTACATGGGTCCAAGCGGAGTCTATATTCCGTACTTCTTATACCCTGAAAACGGCTTTATCATTGAATTACCTAAGTATGATGATGAAGAAAGTTTAGATGTTTTCTATGACTTAGTAGCTGAATAATAACTATAATAATAACAATAACAATGAGTGAATTTAAAGAGTATAGCCGTAAAGGCTTAAGTGAACTGACACCTTGGATTAAAGGATTTAATATGAAAGGGGTAGAGGTATCTAAAGAAGATAAAGCAGCAGGAAGCCCTAAAAAAGGTGATATGATTGCCAGAAAGCCTAAGAATCACAAGGATATGTGGTTAATAGCCAAAAAATATTTCGAAGATAATCTAGAACTTTTTGACGCTAATGTCATTACTATATCTTCAGGAGGAAAAAGTTATGGTAATACAACCGCATCTGGAGCTACTAAAAATGTGAAAGATATTGTATTTTGGGGAAACGGAGACCAATGGCGATTGATAGGAAAAGCCAGTTCTGCTAATGAGAAATGGATGAAAAGTACAAAAGCTATGCAATTTCCTACTGGGTGTATGATTCAGGTAACTACACAACAGGGGGATCAGGTAGCTGAAGCTATAAATTTTGTACCAGGAGTAAGGATTGTAGAGCATTCAGATGAAGCAGGAGAAAATGTTATCTCCAGAAGTTTTGAAGCAATGCCAAAAGCAATATAATAAATTAATACGTAAATAAGAATTAGATGGCAAAAAAAACAGAGGCCGATAAGGCGCCCAAAGTAGCTGAAGTAGCTACAATGGAGGACATGCATCCAAAGGACATGGCCAATTCAATAGATATGGCGAATAATCTTCATGAGAAGAGAATGTATGCTGTACAAATGATAAGTTCGGGACTTCTTCCGAATACACTAGCAACCCCAGATCAATTAGAGGATGAAGATTACAGAGAGAAAGCTATTGGAGCTGTTATCGCTGTAGTTGAGTATGGGCGAGAATTAAAAATTACTCCTTGGGTAGCGTTACATGGCATGCATGTAGTGCAGGGTAAAGTTGTAATGGGTGTCCATATGTATATGGGACTAGCTTTAAAGAACGATATTTTAGTAGATGTTGTTCAAGATTATGTACGAATCTATAAAGGAGAAGGATCTAGTAAAACTCTTATAGATGTGCATACAACAGTAGAAATTACACGTAAATATGCCTCTTTCGATGGTTTAGTAAAGAGTTTTAAATTTACTAAACGATGGAGTGAGATTAAAAAGGCTGGTTTAGATACACGTGATAATTATAAGAGAATGCCTGCTCTTATGCTACGTACCAGATGTATTACAGAAGCTTTACGGCTTTATGCGGCTGATGTATTTATGGGTACTTACGAGATGAGTGAAATGTTAGATGTAACTGACACTGCTTATACAGTTTCCGAAGATGGGCAAGCTGTTTATGCAGAAGATGTGAAATAGAATGAATAACTAGTAGATTATAATCAAAAATTTTTAACCGTTACACGGCACACTTTTACTAGTGAGTGTGCTAGGTAACTCTAAAACCCATGAAATACCATGAGTGAAAAAACCGAAGAGGATGGAATGAACGTTCTCGATATGTTTGCAAATGAAGCCGCGTCATCAGAGCTAGATGCCGGAATTCATGAAAATGTAAGGCTTGTATCTGTAAGCACAGATAAGCGCCACGATAATAATGGAAATCCCATTAAAAAACAATTGTATTTAAAATTTAAAAAGTACGATCGTAGAGGGGAAGATATTGGAGAAAAGGAGATATCCTTCTTTCTTTTAGATCCTACAAGGGATTCTGTTATTAGTAATATGACTTCTTTTATTACGCAAGTAAAAGAAATTCTTCAGATGTATTATACGAATGAAGAAATTATAGCTAGCTTTGACCCACTTAAAGTGCTGTGGACCAAGGATTCCAAAGAGGAAGACTTTGAAAACGATAAAATAAAAACAGCGCTACTTAAAAAAGCAGCTCAGTATAAGCTTATAGAGGATGCGGTATGTTCTCAATTTGCAGAGTTGGTAAAGGAAAAAATAGGTTTTACATCTGAATCATTTAGATTCAAACTTGTAGAAACTTCAGATGCTAAATACATCGAACTTCCTCGTTATGAGCGATTTATAGAGAGGGCCTCTGTAGATAGAAAAGAGTCAGAACTTTTAAAAGGATAGGATAAATGAAAAATAATGTAACAGAAATATTCTTAGCTACTGCACCTTCTAGGTATAGAATTCCTTTTGGCGTATCTACGAATGTAATGCTAAAAGCTGTGTCTAATGAGGCTAAACGTGATAAGAATGGCGTTAAAATCAATAAGAATTGCTTTATGACTTTCGCAGCTATCGATGTGGAAAATGAAAATAAGGTCCTTTCAGAAAGAGTTTTTGACACTTTTAATATTGATAAACCAGATTTTGCTCGATTAAATTTTAGTCATCAATTATTACAGCTTAGTGAAATACTTAAAGCTGTAGTACCAGCAGATGATTTTAAAGCGGTCTCTAAATCTTTTAATGATATGCTTATTGAGCATATGGGTGTATTTAAGGAAATAGGTAAGTTGAAAAAAGAGGATAAGCCTAAATCTAAGTTATTGAAATCCATGAAAGAGGTTCAACAAATCATGGTAAACAGCTTTATAGAGGTTATTACACCTTATTTAGGGGATAAAGGAGATCTTTTACAGATTGTAGTAGTTACAGGACGTACAGGAAAATTCTTTGAGTTTCCTAGAGAGGATAAAGGATTTATAGCTAAAGCTTCTGCTAAAGAGCCCTTAACTGTAGATCATAAATACGCTCGTTGGTATGCCGATCGTAATAAAAAAGAAGTGGTTGACGCTGATGATATAGGTGAAGATGAAGAGGTAATGGAGGAATCTGATATGATTCTTGATGATGATCAAGGTCTAGATGACATATAATCAGTAGGTAGATGCAAAATCTTACTGGTGTATTTCTAGACAGCTATAAAACTCTTACAGAGAAGCTTTTAGAGTGTATCAGTGCATATGATATTTTTTGTGAATTTATCGGATACGATTTAAAAATAAATGAGGTGGTCCTTAGTCCTATTAGAAACGACAAAAGGCCCACCTTTATTTTATTTGTGCCTGATCATGCAGACGATGTGTATTTTAAAGATTTTGCCTGGGTAGGCGGAGACGTATTTAAATTTGTAAAACTGTTTGCTGTTTATCAGGAAGGCATTAATCTAAAGACTAGATATGATATCATTCATTATATAGATAGTAAGATAGGTGTAGGGCTTTTTAACGATAAGAAGTGTATTATCAGAAGAAAGATGCCTGATAAATCATTTTTTGCTGCAAAAAGAAAAATTAAATTTAAATCACGTAAATTCACATCACGAGATATCGAGTACTGGACACAATATCATATAACTGTAGAGACTCTAAACCGCTTTAACGTACGTTCCGTTCACAAATTACTTAATGAAATTAACGAGGTGAAGTTTACAGTGAGTCAAACCACTTTAACATTTGCTTATGTAATTTTCAATAAAGTGAAGTTGTATAGTCCTGAAGAGGTAGATTTTAAATGGCGAAATACCTGTCCTGGACATTATCTTCAAGGATTAGAACAGCTTAAAAAGTTTCCTACTAAAAATGAAGACTTGATAATAACAAAATCTCTTAAAGATGCTATGGTATTTTTTACTTTTTTAGGTGATAAATACGATAATTTAGCTCCGCATACAGAGGGTTATATTTTCACAGATAAATTTTTAGCCTCGCTATATGTGAGATATAAGAGAATTATTATTATCTATGATTTTGATTTAGCAGGGATAAGAGGAGCGAACGCATTACGAAAACGTAATAAAAGTAAATTTTTTGTTATCTTCGTATCAACAAAAAGAATAAGGGTAAATAAAAAGATTACTATTATTGATAAGGATATTTCAGACTATTCTGTAGGAAGAAATCCTGAGCAAATTAATAAACATTTAAAAAGTATAGGACTTTGATACTATCAGTAACTTTAATTAGAGATACTTTACAAGTTTTAACAGAGCTTATTGATAGTGACAAAGACCTTTTCTATAAAATGTATCGAAATATACCTTATGAGATTTATCAGGAAATTGAAAAATTATCTGTTTCTAAATCCGAGGTTTATAGGGATCTCTGTATAAACGCTAAAAAAATAACTACAGAATTTCATAATAGCCCTAAATTTATAACGTATAACCTTAATAATTAATAATTAAATCACAATCACCATGACAAATGAAACTAATGGGATAGCTGCAGAAGCCCCTAAAGAGCCAATTTACAAAGTATTACAAAAAGACGTTGATAATGCAATCGTTTTAGAGCAGTATTTACGAGGAGGACATAAAACAGTTATCTGTGTTCTTGTTTTAACTTCTGGTTTTGAAGTAGTAGGAACAAGCGGAGTAGTAGATCCAAAAGAATATGATTTTGCTATAGGAAAAGAAGAGGCTAAGAAAAATGCTGTAAATAAAGTTTGGGAACATCTTGGAGGAATCCTGCAATGGACTCGTGCGATAGATATACAAGAAAAACAACGTGTAGCTAATGAGGTTGCAGCAGCTAAAGCCAGGGAAGCTGGTCCTGCTGATACAGCTCCAGATCAACCTCTAACTCCAGCTGCAATGCCGAATGCTGCACAAACTGTTGATGCGACACCTGTTATGCCTAAAGTATAAAAATAAATGTAATATGAAAGATAATGAAAGCGTGCAGGTATTATCTGTAACAGCTAATGGGGTACAAGAAAATTCCTTAGGGGTTTATTCAGCAGTACCTAAAAAAACACAATTTCTTGCCATACGTAATTCTATCATAGCAACAGATAAAGGTCTTCTACATGTAGAGGACCTTGTTTTACGCTATAAAAATACATGCACCTTCAGTGAAAAACGCATTGTGAACATTGTGACTTTCGCTAATGGGTCTAGTATAGCGTGTGGAGAAGAAAATAAAGTACTTGTATATACAAAAAAAATGGAGACTGTTTTTAGGAGTGTAGGAGCTTTAAAAAAAGGAGATGTTGTAATATTAATGCACGGTTTAAAAGCATTTAGTCCTGTTACGGTTTCTTTAGATTCTATTATGGGAGCGCCTTTTAGAAAGCCTATAAAAAAGAGAGCCCCTATAAACGTGCCTTCTTATATGACCCCCGAACTAGCTACAGTACTTGGTTTTATAGGTACTAATGACTGTTTACGAGCAGGTAAGATAGAGTTTGCTGAAAAAGAAGATATTTTAGATATTTTTAAAACTTCTATGCATAGCCTATTTGGTAATAGGTATGTTAAGACAGCTACACCAGAAAATAATATAGGCGGAGGGTCTACTCACGAGAAAATGGTAAAGACTACTTCTATGGAAGTGGTGGATTATATACAGTACAGTCTAGAAAATCAATTTTTAACCGATCGTACTGTTCCTAAAAGTATACTTAGAAGCAAACCGGTACACGTAATGATGTATTTACGAGCACTTACGTTATCAGGTGTGGTACTTAAAAATGGTTTTATAATATGTAAGGTATTGAATTTTAAGTTTGTACGGGAGATTATTTTACTGCTTAGTCAATTTAATATAAAAGCTTCTGCTAAAAGACACGGCCAAATAGCCACCTATAAATCTATCAATGAACCTAATTTATTAATTCCTGGGTGGGTTATAGTTGTGTTGGGTGAAGATGCTTTACGTTTTTATAAACTTATAGGATTTATTCAAGAGGATAAACATAAAGTAGGTGGAAAAATGGTCGCTTTATTATCCGAAAGTCTGGGAGAACGTGTAGTACCTAATATGGGTATAACTAAGAAGGTTTTAAATGAGTTATCTTTAAAAAAACTAACTCTACCAACTCATCTTAGAACGCATTTCAGACCTGAGACCGTTAATAAAGCTATAGAGATAAGTGTACTGCAGGAGTTGAGTGATATCGGAATGCCTGTCCCAGAAATGCTTATAAACGAGTATTTAGATTTTACACAAGTAATCGGAAATGAATTATCGCCATATGCTGTAAATACCTATGATGTATATTCAGAGGATAAAACTCTCTTTAGTTGTAATAATGTTATTATGATGACAGAAGGTGCTCCTACAGTAAAATAAGGTTAATATGGTAACCACAGATACTGTATTTAAACTTGTAATACCTGAATGGATTAACCAGGTTCCTATGGAAACTGTGATTGCTAAGTACTACACTATAAAAGATAAACTACCTAAAAAATATGAAGGATCGCCTTTAAAAAAGTTTGGTAAAGTTCTTTTATATGTAGATACTAAAAATCGTCCTATTGTATCTAATCCTACAAAAGTAGGTAATAAAGTGTTTTGGAGATTGAACGGGCAAAATTATTCTTCTAAAAATATGCATTTTAGTAAAAGGTCTAAAATCAGAAATTTTTATGTAGACTATTTTACGCCTTTTATTAATTCGCAGTTTAAAGAACCTTTTCCCATTTTTGAAGCTTATCGTATTAATATGCATATAGAAATGTATGAGATATATCAAAAACCTATCCCTGACATTACAAATATGTGGATCCTAGCTAAATTAATAGAGGATTGTTTTGTAGTAGAAAAAGTTTTACGCGATGATTCTCCAGAATTTAGAAAAAAGACTAGCTTTTCTTATACTTTTATAGATACCTTAGAAGAAAGAAAATTAGAGGTCATATTCACATACGAAAAAATATAATTCAATGAACATACAAATACCTGCACAGCGGAATAACCTTTCGCATGTGTTCCTAAATTTTATATTTGAAATACAGGAAGAAGATACTATTAAAGGAATAGCTATTACACCCTTTACATTTATAATACCCTTAGCGGATGAAAGCATAAAAAATAGTAATCCTACAGATATACAAGGAGTTACAATGATAAAAATGCTAGAATCTTGGAGTAGGGATATAACGCTTCTCAGTATAAATTATGAATCTCATTATAAGCCATAATCCAATAAATTAATAATAATAACAATGAAAGGAGAACCTAAAAAAATCAAGCCGGTAGTCTTAAAAGACTTATTTACAATGGATCCAAAACATCCTTTATATGTAATGAACGTGATGTGTACAATCCCTATCTATCAGTTAAGGATCAGAAAAAAATTATATAAAGCAGGGCAATTATCTGCGGAAGGGTTTTTAAATAACGATAACATATTAAATATCCCTAATGTAGCTAAAAGAAATTATAAAGGAGAGATTCTTATAAACGATATTCTACAAGCAGAAACAGCCAGGTATTCTTTAGCTCAAAAAATACATACTAGCGGTAATGAATATTTAGCTTTTCTTATAAAGTTTGATGACGCTTTGTATGAGTCTATTTTAGCTTCCCCAGAAGATGTTGAAGATATATTTGAACAGGAAGAAGTTAAAAACTCTGTATTTGCTGCGGATAAAATAATAGAAGATAAATTAGTAGATATTGAATCTGTTATAATTATAGAAGAAAATTCTCCTTTATCAGCTGCTTTAACCCTTATAGAGGGATTAGCAGAGGCTAGAGAACAATAATTATTTAGCTGCTGTGCCGTAAGGGCCGAAATACCGCGATGACTTGGGAACACAACTATACAAAATTGGAAAGTCATATTCGACAGCAGCTATTTTAAATATTATACATATGCAAATAGAGATAAATACCTTGGGGCAATTAGTCATACAAGCTAATAATCAATCAGACGAGATAGAGTTGGATATATGGGTCTTAGCTAATAATACAGAAAATATAATAATAATGAACTGCAACGGTTCAGCAAAATAATTAAATAGTTATGCGATTAAACTTTCTACGATTTTGTAAGTTGTTAAAGATTGCTTCTTTAGAGCGTTGGGCAAATACTACCTTTAATTCTAAGAATACTTTTAAAATTAAATTTGAAAATAACACCCACGTTTATAATGATATAATGACTACTACTAGGGTGCATAGAAATACTAAACCTTTTAGATATTTAGGCAATAATACTTTTACAATAATAGACAGATGAAAAAAGATATAAATGATATAGAGGTGGTCTCAGAGATCGTCTCTCCTTTACATGTTGAAACTTCCTTCTACGACCATAAACAGCCTATAATGCCGTTTGATATAGTAGGTGAGATTCATAAATCGACAGGAGAATCTACTAGAATTGTAGACAGATGCATACAAGAGTTCTTTAATAATGGGGTTACTTATGTATACCGGGGACGTGGTAAATCTTTTATGAGATTGCATGAGAAAGTATGTGAAATATTTGATCTCCGTATGAATGCGGAACACCCTAATGTTGTGTATAATATGCAATTCAAGGAAATAGATAGTATTTGGTGCTATGTAATTACTAAAATTAATGATTAAGACTGTAATTATTCCAGAACAGGAAAAGCAGTATCATGATGCTGTAGTTAAGCAGGATTGGTATGTAGCAAATCTTTTTTATAGACCTCCTATATATATACCTTGGGAAGTTATAAGAGGAGAGTTGCGAATTAAAGCGCTGACACAGAATATTTTAGCTGAGCAGCAACGTATAGAAGAAATGGATCCTAAGCTATTACAGTTAGAAACAGAACTTAGGCTTGGATATAAAGAACCATTATTAAAAAGAAAACCTAGAATAACCTTCGTCAGTTGGTTATTAGGCAGGTATAGAAAAAGTTAACTTTAATTAATCGTAAAATAAGAGTAGATAATACCATGAAAGCTAAAAGACCTAGAATACTGAGAGAAAGTAGATGTCCTAAATGTAGTAGATTCCTTACTCTCTTCAATAAACCCCTAAATAAAGGCTGCGAACGATGCAGTATGATTGTAACCCTCCAAAAACAAAGACAGTGATGAGTGAGTTAATACATTTAACTGAAGAGCAGTTGGCCCTTCATAAAAATATGGGGACCGTAGTAAGAAGCGGACCTAAAACATTTTATTATCTTCCTATATGGATAGAACACGATCCTGCTAAACATTCTAAAGATATCTATGAAGTTTATGGATTAGATAATTTACCGCCCGACCTTAAAAATACAGTGAAGAAAGCTAGAGAAGATAAGAAAAAGACCTCCAAGGTTAAAACACCTCTTATGAAACCCAGACCTTTCGACCATAATTTTTAAGTTTAAAATACTGCTATAGGATTAATTCACCTGTAGTATATCTAGGCTTAATTCACCTAGATAATTTTTGTTGTGTAATCCCCTCTGAGCCTAGTGCTTGGAGGGGATTTTTTTTTGCTCTCTAGGAGTCCTTATTAAATGCGTCGTATATCATTGTACCTGTTCGCATTGGTCCGTAGATTTCAAGTCCTTTTCTACTTGCTTCTGCAAGTTGATCAGCTGTTGGAGGTTCCGGAGAAAATGCGTAAGCAGCGCCTGTAGTTGCAACATTAAAAAGAGATTCAGTAGCCCGGGTTAAAATATTAAATAGTATAAAAGTACTCCCAGACATTACGGAATCTATCATACCATATATAAAAAACACATCCCCGGCAGCCATCATAAGTCTTTCTCCAGCTAGTTGTTGCATAGGATCTATTTCTTCATCATCGTCTCCCAACCAATGTAAAAATCCGTACCCAGCGGCCATCATAATTGTAAACATACCTATATCAGAAATTAATTTAGCTAGGTTTCTTTTTTGATCTTCGTTAAGATTTTCATTTACTTTTGCAATACTTTTATATTCATATAACTGGCGCATAACAGAGTTCATCGTTATTACAATACCTTCTGTAGCTTGTCCTTCATATCTTACAGTATAACCATACGCTGCGCTACTATCATCTAGTTTTGTTAGGCGTGCTCCTGACATGTTCTCAGAAGCTGTTTTATGTAATTGAAAATATCTAGGAATTTTAGCGAACATCCAAGTTCTCATTTTAGTTATAGGTTTTGACCAAGGTATACTAGTTACCAATGATTTTGAGGATAGATCTAATGATGAATACATCTCAACAAGCATTTCCTTAAGATAATTCATATCATATGAAGTAAACCCCTTAAGCATTTTTTTGTTAGCGAAAGGATCTACAGGAAGTCCAGGAACATTACGTCTTTTTTGTTCTTCGCCACCTAAAAGAATTAGACCTTTTCTTTCCTTATCTAATTGCTCCTTAGTGGCTAAATACACCTTCTGGTTTTCTACATTCTTTTTTTCAGACCCTGTATTAATTTTAAATCTCTCGTCTTTAGATTCGTCATATACTAAATTACCTTCAGCATCTATAGAATGTGCATCAAAAGATCCGTTTTCCATCATATAGGCAGCTAATGTAATTTTTTGCCATGTTTCCATAACAAATTTTGTACCTGCCATAAAGGTGTCTGATTGAAATATATAACTACCTTCAAGAGTTTTTGCCTTATCCGCTAGGTTTGATAAATCACTATTGGTAAATCCGTATAGAGTATCTATAGCTACAATAACTTCTCGTGCTTTACTATGGCCTGGAGTATGCATTATACCATAAGCCCTAGCAAAACTTTTCATACTAAATTCACGTTTGCCTTTAAATAAATTAGCGTATAACCATTCTTCAGCCGCTTTTGCAGCTGTAACTCCAGGTTGTGTAAACATCTCCAGAAACATTTGTCCGGCAGTACCGGCGATCGCTAGTTGGGTAGCTAGACGACTACTTGCTCCTAGAATACCGCCAGCTACCTCTTGTCCAAACTGTTTATTAATTACCGTGGTTTGAATAAGTTCAATAGTCTGTTTCAAGGAATTTAAATTTGTTTCTGTATACTCTTCATGACGTCTTATAGTATAAAACATGGCCTTACTTACTTCCGTCACATCCCGATAGTGAAAAGCATCTAGAGCAGATAAAGATATCGCCGATAAAATATTTTCCAGATTGTCTTCAAATCTCTCTAGTCTAGGGCCCTCAGAAGTTTCTTCTCCTCTTTGATTTTTACCTAGTAAAGATCTACGTTCTGCTGTAAATCCTGTATCAACAGTCTCATGCTCATTAGTAAATTGATTTGCCAATCTATTGGTTATCTCAAAAGAGGTACTCGCTGGAGGCGCCTCTAAATTATCCCCCATCTCCGGTTTAAAGAAGTTCTTAATATTATATAAATTATTTCTCATGGAAACTATATGCCCATTATCTGAAAGCCTACTTAAACTACTTTTAGGTATTAAAGGCATCCAACCATCATGTACCACTACCTTAGAGTGTATGGACATATCGGCATATTTCTGTGCGGATTCTTTAAAGAATTTTAAAAAGGCTTTTTCTGCTGGTCTTAATGAAGAATCAGTGACCTTTTTAAGTGTGAAAGCAGTATTAGTATCTTTATTTCCAGCATCTATATAGAGATTAGAAAATAGTCTCTTTTTTAAACTAGGTGTCAAAGCTTTGTTCATACCACTTAAACTAACCCCATTAAGTTCAGCAAGTTTTTCCATATGCTTTCCTACTTCTCTCATAAAGGCACTATGGTCCTGTCTTAAAAGAGTGGTATGCGTTGTAATGGTCCTGTTTAAAGCGGACATGTAAGCATTTGAAGCTCTCGAAGTAGTCATTAAAAAGTTATTTCCGAAAGTAGAGTTTACAGGGCTGAGATATGGAGACATTCCAGAAAGCTGCATTATAGCCATATCAGTCATTTTCCATAATGTACTGCCAAGTTTAGCTTTATCAGTCCTTAAATGGCCTTCATGTAAAGAAGCACGTAATTCTCGTAAACTAGTCAAAAGATCTTCATGACGCCTTTCAGTCAGGTTTCCATAATCCAATGCAAGGGTTCTAACTTCCCTAGCTTTTTTAATTACTTGAGTAGTTCTTTTTTTACCTCTGGATTTATCCATTAAAAATCTTTCCACATTGGTATCAATCAATGCATCATTTATATATTGTCCTATATATTTAATAGGGTCGGGGACATAGTTGTTAAAATCCCAAGCATTATTATATTTAATAGGGTCAAGCATTTCTGCCATACTCGGATCCAGATCTCCGGCTTTCTGCATTAGGAGAAGTAGATTTTTAGTGTCGTAGAGTGCTTTATGCATGTCTATTATCCTAACGGATCGGTTTTCCTTAAAAGAGCCGTTAGTTACGATACTACTGACTTCAAATGAAGGGTCTAGTTGTTTCATTCTAACTATTAGTAGAGTAGCTTTCATAAGTCGCATAGCGTAATTAGTCGCTGGCGGACGTTTTTTATGCGCGTGTATTGTACTAGCAATGTTATCAGATACATAATTACCATAAATGGAGTTTCTAGATTCCCCGGGTTTTCTGCCTTTTGCCTGACTAAAATCTAAAGACTCTTCTTTATCGTAGTTTAATACAACGACCTTAGTTTCTCCTGTTCGTTTATGTCTTATCATGGTAATCCCAGCCATATCTTGCCCGTAAGAAACATTAGAACTAAATTTAATGAATTCCCACTCATCTGGATTAGTACCATTTACTAGAGCCCTCATAGCAGTACCTCCTTCTCCTGTGTTTTTATTAGAGATCTCTTTACCTTTCATATTAGCTGCATTAGCCATAAATTGGTCTTCTAACGCATTATCTAACATAGAGACGTAGGTTCTTTTTTCTAATTGAGTAACTATCCAATCTATAGATCCTTCTCTATTTCCTGAAAGTCTGGCAGGAATAGCTATTTTTCCTCCTCCTATGAATCTAACTATAATTTTTCCACTACGTAATCCTGGAGATAAAGCATCTTCATCAAAGGTCTTATACCCCATAGCTGCTGCCCATTCATTTACCTCGCTCTTATATATTTTATTATATTCTAATCTTTTTTTAGCTCCTGCTAAAGACCTGTCATATTTATCAGTAGCGTATTTACGTACATTTCTAATTTCATCGATAGAAGTATTTCCGGAAGCTTTATTAATAGTTTTTATTATATCTGAATTAACATCGTTTGCCCCATTAATTTCAGGGGTCATCATCTCCTGTGTAATAAAATGTTGAGTAAGTTCCGTAGTAAAATTTCTAAGGTTTTCTTCTTTTATTTTATTTATTCTATGTAAAGGTTTATCATAAACACCTGTTTTCTCTATACTGTTTTCCACATAAAATACTTTAGAGGCTCCAGTAGTGATCCCTAATTTATTAAGCATTAAACTATATACAGATGTTTGAATACTAGCGGCATTTTTAGCGTTTTGACTAACTGCAGCAAGTTCTTTGTTATAGGTAAAACCCGAATTAAAGTCCCAATACTGGTACTTTCCAGCTGTTTTTGTTTTGTAGTCATATACAAAAGCAATTCCATCTCTATCTACCACTAGTAAATCTATCATTCCTGCAAGACCCATTTCCGCATTAGAAAGTTTTAGTTCTGGTATTAATGTTATAGGCCCTTTATGATTTGAATAGACAGTTTTTAAAACTCCTTTTAGTTGTATTAAATAATCTCTCGCATACATAAAATGTGTGCCTGTAGTCATGGATTTAAAAATGTTTTCAAAACCGCTTATAAGAGATTTATATTGCCTAGTTGCTCTTATCTCATTTGTTATTGCAGGGTGATTTACAAAATAAGTATTGAAATACTCTTCTCTTTGTGCAGCATCTCCTTCAAACATTTTATCTATAATATTGTCTAAAAAGTAGGTATAACTTCTTTCTCCGGATTTCTGGTTAGTCCTGTAATCAGCTTGTTGACTTATATTAACAGCTAGTATAAGAAGTTCGGCTAAGTTGTGTTGAAAAGAGCCTGATTCTGTTTTAAATCTAAATAATTCGGTTATCTCCTCTTTCTCGAGTCTATAGGTTTCACTGTTACTTTCTATATATGTAATAGCTTTTGCAGCAGCTCTAATAGCTGTATTACCTTTTTTTACAGCGGACTGTTCTTCGGCAGGTAAAGCATCAAATTCATTTTGAAATTGCTCAAGATATTCGGCATACCTTTTTTCATATATAGTCTTTTTTATGTAAACCTCGGCATCGAAACTGGTTCCAAAGGTATCTCCTACATACGTAGTAACACTTTTAATTTCTTCTGAGTTTCTTAAATAAATATGTTTACCATCTGTCTCGTCTAGTGTAAGTCCTTGTTCCTGGTTATTTAGAATGTCTAATACACTAGCAGGCGCGTTAGCAACAGAGAAATTTACTAGAGCTATATTTTTATTTTTCTCTAAGAACAGGTCTATTTTATCTAATAAATTCTTATCATCTACTCTTAGATCTAGTTCGGTCTCATCTTCTAACATGTTACCGTGCCTATCTAAACGATTCCCGTGCACGTCTTGTAAAATAATTTTACCGTTATGCTGTTTAATCAAACCTCTATTAACTGCTCCTGTATATATATCTTCAGCAGACGCTTGTTGAAATGAAAAAGCTTTAAATTGTTCCAAGGCCTCATTAATCTCCTCAAGTTTAAAAATACCCGTATCTAGAGAACTGTTAAGTAATGCTTTATCTATCAATGTTCCTACTGTAGTGAGGCCTGTGATAGTAAAATCAGCTTTTACTGCAGCTGATACACCCATTAAATTCTGTACAAACTCTTCTGCAAATTTGGTCACTGTAGCTCCTACCCGGCCAAGCATCTCTTCTTCTGTAATCGCTGGCTCTACAATAATTTCCTGTTCCAAGCGGGTGACATCTAGATCTCCTTCGCTCCACTTTTTAAAAATCTGTTCTGAATTAAGGTCTGTAATATCAGAACTTTCTCTCAAAGTCGATTTATCAAGTTTAGATAATTGATTCTCTAATTTTTGGGCTGCATTCATACCCATTTTAGTAACAAACACTTCTTTAAGTATATCTGTAGGACTGAAAGCTATACCTGTGTTCGCGTACTGCTCTGTTATAAATGCCACTTGTTTAGCATAAACAGTTCCTATATGATCCATAAAACCTGTAAATAACTCTTTGTTATTGAGTTCTAACCAATTAATATAAAAATGTCCGAATTCATGGAATAAGGTGTCTACGTTAAATTTATCTACGTTTAAGATTATACGGTTATCTACTATAAATCCAGCTTTGCCCGCAAAGGTCTTACCGTATCTCTGTGTTATATCTTGATTTGTAAGTACTTCTGTTACTAGTCCAGGTGTAATTTTTTCAAAGACATCTATAATCTTTTCGGCTATATATACTTTAGAATGTATAGGAGCCTTTTTAAAACGATCGTAACCCTTTAAATTTGTGTCTTTAACATATGAGTTAAGCCCTTTAAAACGTTTAAATACACGTTGTGATGATGCCTTTTTAGATGTAGTCTTATAGGAATTCATATAACTTTCAAGAGAATTGAATCTAATAACTCTAGGACCTATGTCGTTATTTTTAATGTTGCTTTGATATTGGGACCCATACACAACATGTCTCTCAGACTGATTAAAATGTCTTTGATATGACGCTATAGCTTCTTTAACTGTTTTCTGATCTAGAGGAAATTCTGTTACAATTGTATAGCCTCTGTATAATCCAGACAATATTATGGCCCTAATAAGTTTATTAACCTCTTTTTCTACGGCTTCTGTATACGCTCTGTCAGTGTCAAAATCTTCTTGTTTAAACTGCTTTTTAACCTTACGTAACATCAAGTCATAATCTTCTTGAGTAAGGGTTGTAAAAGCTCTCCCAGCAGTATCTTCTAGAATATGCCCCTTATTAATTTCTATAACCCCCAGATTTTCTTCTGAATTTATGGCGCTGAGGATATTTTTTTTGCTTTTGTAGTGCTGTGTCGCTATTAATAAAGCATTTTCAGATGTACGTGCACGATTAAAAAATAGCTTTTTATCGTTTTCAGTTATACCTGATAAAGAAGTAAAATCTGCTACAGCACTGGATAAGAAGCGACTATTTGTTTTAAGTATGTTATTTGTATTCAGTCCTTGTTGAATAAAATAAGCAGAGGGGGCCTGCATACTTACAGCTAGTGTATTATTATCTATAGTTGTTTTTGTAAAGGAAGTAACGGCTTTAGCCCCATATGCTGTCGCTAATGTGGTCAATACATTATCTTTTCCTTTATTCAATGATTCAGCAATACTACACGTCATAATTAAACCTATTTAAAATTAACATATTACATTAACATTATTACCCTCTTCTAAAGACTTCATTGTCTTATTATATGCGGCTGAGGTAAGGTGATGTTTGTTACCGCTTCTAGCTGATACCTTTATAGAAGGTTTCTTTACAGCAGAGAAAACTGCGTTTTTATGCCCTTCAAAATTATTTGCTATCGTAAAGATATGCTTTTTATTTACGCCTGTTCTTGATGTCAACATAATACTCATCACTCTCGAGGTCTTATTAGCATTATCTAGCGCAATAGTGGCTTTTCCTATAGTATAGGGAGCTACTATAACACCATCTAAAATTGCCTTAGCCTTAATAACTATAGATGTTCTAGCTTTAAGCGGTAGTTGCAAGGTATCTCCAACTATGTTTAATTTATGGGCTACCAATACTTCCTTACTAATGTCATAAGTAAGAAAAGCTGTGGTATCTTGCTTTCTACTAATTGAAGCATATCTAGGAGTTATTTCTACATCGAAGAATTGTCTTATTTGAGCATTATCGATGAGATCCCTAACAATATTCAAACCCCCTATCATCTCAGTATATTCAGCGTTTTCAATTTTTATATCGGCTCCGTATAATTTCAATACATCTCTATTTCCTTTTTTATCTAATAATTTAAGATTATTAATCGTATCCATGATACTTAACCTCTGAGCATTTGCTATACTAGATATGCCCGGTTCTCCTCCATTAGTGTGCCCAGGTATAAAAATAGCCCTAGAAAATTTACTAGCCTGTGGAAATAAGGTAGTGCTGTTAAAGGCATTAAATGACCTGGCATCATGTTTATCCTTAGTCTCTACCGGGGTTATCTGCATAATATTAGTTACTTCAGAAGAGGAGAGACCTATAATTTTAGCCTCCGCTATAAGTAGTTCATTTCCTAGAAAGTCATCTTCTCCGAACAGTTCAAGAACTTTTGGTCCTACGATAACACCTGTATTATCTATTAAATCGGTTTCTGATATAGGTCCCAGAATACGCAATGCTTTTTCTTGTGCCTGCTCCTGTTCAGCTTTTAAATCAGAGTTTAAAGAAGTGAAGGGCTCAATAACATTACCATGTAGGAGAATATCATCATCCTGTTCTGTTATATGAGGACCAGCAACATCTGAAGTGGTGCCGTCAGCATGCAGCACCTTATACATACTTACTGTATCACCGCCCATAACAGGTACTCCTTCATCATCTAAGCCTTTAATCCCTTGTATATCTTTTGTCCCCATAAAGGCTAAAACACGGCTACCGCCTGCGGCTGGGTTATTACTAAGATTAAAGGTGGTGTCAAAACCTATCTGACGACCTTGATTTTCCATATCTGATAAAAGATCGCTTGATATACCAGGAATCTCTTTAAATCTAATTGTTCTAGTACCAGAAGAAGCTTCTGGAAGACCTGTTTTAAATACTCTATAAGCGACATCTTCAGCCCTTCGTCTACCTAGAAACACAGCGTCTAATAATCTCTCGTCTTTTATAGTAAAAAGCTCTTGTATTGTATAGGGTTTTGTATGGATAGATACAAGACTTATTTTTTCTCTTTCTGTTTTAGCTCTTACATATCCATTATCTATAGGCATATCATCATATCTAGCCTCATCAGGAAAATACTCTTCAATTGGTTCCTGGTGATTATACATATCATTTGGATCTGGTTGATTAGGATCCTCATTTAAATTAAGAGCAGTGCTTTTACTAGCTTTAGCCTCTTTTAAAGCGTCTTCTGTTGGGATATCCCCACGTAAAAGAGTTAATCCTGCCGTAGTTCTAAAAAACATATCGTTATAATATGCTTCATCTTTAGACGCTAAAAACTCACTTACTTTTAAGTTTATAGGGTCAAATAGGTCGAGCATACTGCCTTTTAAATTCTTCCCTTTACCTACTATATATGCGTATAAAGCTAGATTATTATATAGTTCCATATTTAAATCATCTAGAGCTTTATTACCTGTTTCTGTAAGTAATGCAGCGATACCTGATGTAATGGTCTGGATCTCAACTTCTGTCATGTAGCTATTAGCTAGTGAAGGTATTCCGTAAACAACGTTACTGGCTCCAAATACTCTAACACCTCCCAAAGCATTGAATAGAGAAGAATTTCCCCCAAGATTTTTGATTTGTTCAATAGTTTCATCCACATATTCTGCAAATGTATCTACAAACAACTCTCTACCTGCTAAAGTACCTAGCTCTACAGTTTTTTTCTTACCGTCACCGGCAAAGTCATAATAGTGCCCCTTATATTTATCTTTACCTTCTGGACCTGTTCTGGCATCCCTGAAAAAATCATCTATAATAAGACCGTCTATGTAGTTATCAGCATTTTTATATACTTGTTCAGTTCTGTATGTAGAACCAAAACCATCCTCATTTTTACCAATTCTAGATAAAAGAGCTAGACGTTTGTTCACAACTGGAGCAAAGACGTATTTTAATTCGTAAGCTTTTACATATACACTCCTTGATTGAGGATGTAAAAATATAGCCATTGCAGGGTTGATTTCTGAGATCAGCTTATTATCCCTTCCTTTGTTAGCAGGGACCATTGTAATATCATCCGCCCTAATAGCCTCGTATAAAGCCGTAGGGTTTGATATACTATCAAATATTTTATCTATGTCGTATTGAAAGATTTTAAAATTCTCTATTAAACTCCTTACACTTCTAATGGTACCTATATCATTAGAAAGGGCTAGTAGTGTTTTTATTGATTCTCCATACGGGCCATAAGGAAGTTTGCCAGCGTCTTTTAGCTTCTTATATGACAGGGTAGCACTTAGACCTTTAGCTTTCTGTACGTCCAAATATTTAATAATACCCTTCATAGAAGGATCGTAAAGAAAGGCTATTGTTGTATCTACGTCGAAACCTACTAATAACATTGTAGATATTAAGGATACAGTAATAGGGTTAGAGCGTATTTTACCTAATATCAATTCCTTGGCATTATCTGTGGCAGCTGATAAAAACTCAGAGCCTATATCTGCAGTATTCTTTTTACCTATTACATTTAGATAAGCGTGATTCAACATCCCTTCCTCTCCAAGTTTAGCTCTAAAAATTGCCGGAGCTTCCGCATAGTTTGGGAAGGATATATCTAAATCAAACATATTATTAGCAAAATCAGCCATCTCACCTTTACTAGAGTTAGCGTTTTGTAACCTCCATTTTTTTGTAAATACATTTACTAAATTATCTGTCAAAAGCCCTCTTTCTTCTTCGAATACTCCCACATCTAGAAGGGCATCTTGGATAAGAATATTCTGACTAATATCTTTATTTAAAGCATTTTCATCTAAATCCGCGTAAGTAGTTCTGAAGGCTGTAATAACCTTAGTTCCTTTTCTATATGTAATAGAGATAGGTTTTTTGAATTCAAAAGGATGTTTTATGTCTTTACCTTTATATTTTAGTGTCTTCCCATCTCTCGTCTTTTTATTATCGTAGACAAGTTTATCCGCCTGTATTAAAGCGTATATTTTCAATACTGTGGCATACAGTCCGATCCCTTCCTTACCTTGAGCAGCTTCTTCTTCAGAACGCCTTATATAGGTATAATCCTCTCCATTATATTTAGCAGCTCTGTCATTTCTGTAGGTTTCGTCTCTCATCAAATTCTCAATGATGTGATCGAATATAGACATTGATATAGGGGTGTTGATTTCGACCGCCGCGTCTACATTATTCAAAGCCTCTGAAATACTTGTGAAAACAGCGTTATTAATGACATTGGTGAATTGGCTTGTAACGGTATCTACCCCCTGTTTAACCAGACGAGCTATTTTTTCTTCTGTGTATATAGCACGCTCCTTAGACTTTATTTTATTTTCTCTGTCATCGTCTTTTAGCTTAGTGTTGTTACGAAGAGCTTCTATATCTTCTTCTATACCTTTATTAGTTAAAGTAAGAAGTTCAGTAATACGCTCTGTCATATTTTTAACCCCTGTAGCAAGATCCTCCTCTAATTTAGCTTGATCAAATACGTTACCGCCCTTTGTTTGATAATCCTCTAGATTAGGTAGTAAACCATTCCTTGATATAGCTTTTGTAAGTATGGTAAGGGTGTCAATATCTAAATCACCTCCTGTATTAAATAAGTGTTCAGTAGGTGCCATGGCCATATTACCTTGGGCATCCATGAACTCTATAACGCGAGCAGTGAAACCAGATTGTTTGGTTTGTCCTGGAATCCTAGCCAAAACAACGTCTAGCATAGATAAAAAAGATTTTGCCGCTTTATTTAAGAATCTCGCTTTCATTTTTGAAAGGACTTCCGTGATAGATTCTTGTATAGTATCGTTTATATAAGGGGTATTATTAAAGTTTAATAACCTTATTACCTCTGTAAAGTCGTATCCGAACAGAGTTTCGCCTAGTTTAAATTTATTTAAAAGCGCTTTTCTATTCCGTGCATCATTTTTGAAAGGGGTGAATATCTCAATAAAAGGCTTCCCTGCCATGCTTCCAGTTAGGTATCTAACAGTGTTTGCAACATCCTGACCATCTTGGCCTATGATATCATATAACGAGTCTCCAGATTGCATACCATACAGGTGCTTCACAAAATTGGGTAGTACCACCTCTGGAGGAGTCGTTGACCACATATTATCAGAACCTCCATTAGGATTATCTACTTTACGCTGTAATTCTACTTTTAGTAGAGCTGAAGCATCCTGAATAGCCCTAGCAGCTCTAGCTTTCTCTGCAGGAGTTTTAGTTTTATCCTTGTTCATTTGATCAAGGGCAACAGTTTTTCTATATGCGTCTTTATACCTAGAGTGCTCTGTAATATCCAGACCCTTCATGTTTGTGAATTTATACCAAGCTAAGCTATAAGATTCTGATTTATCTACAGTAAGTTTACCACTAGCTATCGCCTCTCTTAACTCATCTTTTCTAAGATTAAAAAGCTCATCTACGAACCATTTATATCGGACACCGCTTACATCTGCTCCATTTATCTTGATGCCATTTAGTCTAACTAACTCCGTATCCTTTAAATTTAGGTACGCTAATTCAGCTGAAATGCCTGTAGAGCCTTGAGTATCAGGTGTAAACACAAACTCATAAACAAATCTAGGGTCTGTCAAATCAATAGAGAAGTTCTTTACTAAAATAAATTGAGTTTCATCCAATTGCTCTATAAAAGTGCCGTCAGGTTGTTCCACCTGTATTTTTGTAAATCTCCTTACAGCGTCTAGCGGGATAACATTTTTATCTATCTCAGCTTTAAGCGCGGGGTCAGATTTCATAGGGTCATATGTGACTACCCTTCCTCCATCTGGATCTCCTTCAAGACCGTATTTAAGGGCATATTTAATATAAGCTCCTCTAGTACGTCTTACAGTTTTATCTGGAGAGCCTTTTATAACCGTATTAAAAACTAATGCGGCTTTATGTGCCACTGTCACAACACCTTGAAAACCTGCTATATCGGTTTTAACTGTGTTAGTAATAAAAGCTGACATCAACGTATTTATAATCTTTTTTTGATGTATAGGCAATTCAAAAGCTGACTCTGGGTTAGATAAGAAGTCTTGTATCAGAGTGGTTTCTACTCCTTCTGGAAAAGCAGCTTCAATCAAATCTATGGCCCCTACTCTAAGCGTTTCGCTATATAACCTGTTCTGCTCTTCAGTGAAAGGAACAGATTCTTCACCTGCCCTGGCTACAGTTTCTCTCTTCATAACCCCGCTTTCCAGTCTGTCGAGAATAATTCTCATGTCAGTTCTATTTTGACCGTGAGAAATATTATATAATTTGGCAGCGTTAGCAATTAGTTTTTTACCGAATTGCACGCCTTTCATATCCATCATGGTCTGAAGAGCCTGTTGAAGCTTTAAAGCCTCATCTGTCGTCATACCTCCCATACTTATAGAGTTAATTAGCTGGGATAATATAGTTACTTTACTATTTTTTGTGACGTCGTATTCATGTTCTTTCGTAAGGATTTCAAAAGTGTATTCATTACCTATAAAATCTATATTAGCTGCAGCTTTATCTGCTATACCCTTATCGTCGAACACCTCATCATAAGAGTTGAACTTCTTATGCGCTGTCTTTTGATTACTCGGAACAACTAGATACCCTACAAAACTGTTTAGATTTATAGGATAATGCATTAATACGTTTGCTATATCGTACCACACAGACTCGTCATTTCTTGCATACACCTGGAAATAGTCCATTAACTCTTTAAGGTTTTTGAAATTCTCCTCGGTGCGTTGAGTTTTATGAGGCATAGAATCAATACCTATAACAGGTACCCTCATAGTTTGCTTAGGGAAATCTATAGCTGTATTCATAGCATTAAAGGCATTCCATAAACCAACACCGCCTAATCTCTCCATCTGCTGAAAAGAAAAAATGTTCTGCATAGAATTCTTATTCTGCCCGTGTTCTCCGTATAAGTAGTCTATCGTATTACTGATCATTTTATCAGCCTCATAATTAGCTGTTGTATAGGAACCAAATTTTCTACCTCTAGCAATTTTTTTAATAGCGTCTGTAAGAGAATGCATTATTTGAATACCGTCACTATTCTCAAAACCCTCTCTATTCATCTTATTAAGAAGGTTTAGGTTAGATATAGGTTCTGTGAGCATCATACTGTGAAAATAGTCAGGGAGTTTTATGTGTTCAAAAGGCTTATTAAATAACGTCTCTAATTGAGAGTAGTTTAATCCCTGATACTCGAGGTCTATATCTATAGAGCCTATAAACTCTTTTGGAGATTCTCGTTGGCGAGTTACATTATCTTCTCTAGAGTTTTTTTCTACGTTGTTAAGTAGGTTTATAAAAGCATCTTTAAATTTTTCAGCGTTAGCATTTTCTGGCCAGGCCTCAATAGAATTATTAACAGTGTATATCTCATTACCAAATTTCACCTTCATCGCAGTAAAGCCATTAGATGTAACCAATTGATTACCCCCTAAAAAAGGTATTAAAATCCCCATAGCCTCTAATTCTGCGGCTGATTTATTATAGAGCGACTTAAAAGAATAAGTAATTACCTCATCTGGTTTTATTCCAGTAGACTCCATAATAAGAAAAGCAGCTAGATTATCTTGTACAGCCTCTCTTTTTACTCCCGAATAGGTGCTGGTAACAGCGTTAGAAGAGCCTCCAGTAAGTATAGAACCAGATCTCTTTGACTGAGCGGTGATCATACTATCTTGTTCGCCTAGGCCGTCTGCTATCTTGTAGTATTCAGCGATGTTATCATATTCTTCTCCCGTTTCTGGGTTTATATAATTCCCTTTAAAAAAAGATTCATCACTAATCATAAGAGTCTTTAATGAATGAGAATATATCCCATGTATTAAATAAGCCCTATCATATAGCTTTTCAGCTGATCTAATTAGTTTATTATGCCCTTTAATTTTTGCTAGATACGTTAGGGTTTCTTCTATTTTAATTTTACTCACGCCTAGTTTCTTCATAGCAGTTCTATGTCGAAGTAATGCGCTGTCGACTAATCCCCAAGCATCCGCAGCATAGGCCTCCGCTCTAACCCCCATATGAGGTTTTAAGAGTAGATGACTTCCTCCCATAGTGATATAATCAGCTTTGTCATTCATTACAGAATCTGAGAATTTAACCCAGCTTGCCTTTATTTTAATATCATCTAACAGTATATTAACTAATTTAGTCATATTAACTCGTGGAGTAACCTCGTCTTCCATAAGTTCATACCGCTTGCTAACTAGTAACTCACGAAGTTTTTCTAACTTTTGGATCCTGTATTCAACTGTATCTACTTTATCAGGCTCGCTTTTTAAATTTCTAAGGGACAGTCTAATTTGTACAGCCCTATCGCTAACGGCGTTTGTATCTAGGTATTCCTTACCTCCTCCGGCAATTAGTATGTCAATAATAGTATTTCCAATATCTCTAGCGGTTACTCCCGTTCCTTCAAAATAATCTGCTCTAATAGCATCGCTAGCTTGCCAGATAGAAACCCCTTTTTGTTGGACCCCTTTTTTCTTCCCGGCGATATGTGTTAGACCGATATCTTTGCCTCTACCTACCTTGCCCCCAGTTTCCTTTTCTGCCGAAGCTTTAGTAATAAAAGGTAAGGCTGCTATAATAGTTTTAGCCGTAGTAACACCTTCATCGCTTTTAGACAATGCTATCTCCTCTAGTTCATTTTCTAGGCGCATTACTTCCTGCGCTTTCCAAAGATTTTCAGTCAGATACTCACCTCGTTGAGCCTCTATTTTGGCTTTAATATCCCTATAATTACCTCCAACATATAGAGTAAGCTTCTCTATTAATTGCTTTTGCAAGTAGTCCGCTTTCTTTTTTTGATACGCTATGTATTGATATTTTAACGCGTCTAGTGCCCCTGGCGCCTCATTAAGCAGGTTTTTATTATCTATCGCTGTGAGTACTAAATCTGGATCCCCTTTATCAGAAAAACCTACAGGTTGTAGAAAGACTTGAGTACCAAAGACATTGTATTTTTCTGGAGCCAATAATAATTCCTCTATGTACATGTGATTATACCGCATAGCCTCAGTCCAGTTCTGAATAGAAATACTTTTTCCATTCACTTTCATAGAAGCTTTTGTCCACCTATCCTGTATAACAGCAGTTGGTATATAATCTTTTGAAGTAGTATCTACCTCTGTATCAGTATTAAAGATAAATGGGGAGTAATGACTATCCAGCTTACCCGCTTTCTTTAAGGTTTCCGTATGGCGAGCCACTTGAGGTATTAAAAAAGCATTTCTATTACCTACAGTTGTAGCAGATCTTCTGGAACCTCCAATGGAGACCTGCTGTGTGACATCTGTTTTAAACATAGAGTCCAACGCCGTTAATATAGCAGGTGCAAAAAGTATGGCGCTTGTAGGTACTCGAGCAAAAGAATTATTTCTTATTAATTTTTTCTTATTCCCAGGATATCTAAGAAACTTATCTTGCTTTTTAATGTTATATGCGGCTGTCAGTACGGCACTATCAAAGATTGGTTTTAGTACATTGTACACCTCGGTAAGATCATTTACGAAAGTATCTTCTAAACCTTTTTGTATTCTAGTTATAAAATTTCCAATATGTAAAACCTTACTATAGTGTTCTATAGCTGCAATACTATCTACTTCCTCTAGAGAAACCCCTGTCTGTGCGTTGGCGTGAGTTAGTATACGAATTTCCGTGCCATCTTTTTTAAGGTTAGATGCGATTTTCTTTTTGGTATACCCCCGTCTTGAAAGAATCTCTTTTGCGAAAGCGTTATCAACCAAGGTCGGGTCCATCTTTAAACTTAGAGGAGTTGTAACTTTGGTGATTCCATTTTCAGTTCTAACAAATTTATCGTGATGTACAGAAATTAAACCCTCTGTAACAGCGCTTATAATATCCGCATTACTATTTAAAGCAAGTACTGTCTTAACAAAGCTAACTCCTTTTCTACCAAATTCTTTATTATATATAGTTGTAAGAGATCTTTTTGCTTTTCCGTCTATAGTAAAGTCAGCTTCACTAAAGAGGTGGTAGTATAAGGCTCTCGCTATACTACCTATTTCCCCCTTGTTAGTACTGGATCCACTACCCATAATAACCTGTAAACGTTCCTTTAAACCGCTGTCTCTTTTTTCAGCTATGGCTAATAGAGGGGCAATGTTTCTGTAATCATTATATGTCAAACGCCGTCCTGATGTAAGGACTCCATTACCATCGTCTTTGATAGCATGTATGAGAGACATAAAATTTATTACAAAAGCTGTTTTTGTATTATAAGGATTTACAGTCTCATCTCCCCAAGATTGATTTTTAGTATTGGCTGTATTCACCCCGTAAACAATGTTACGAGGACCAGAAGTGTCGTCTGTAATACCCGTCTCAGCTGTTTTTGCAGCCGCTAGTAAAGATTTATTGAGCGACTTTTCATTTATATCCTCCCTATTAATTTCAGCTGTTTTCTCCTTATCTATTTTAATTACCTTTATAAGATTAGGGATTAGAAAATCAAACTCTACGTTTAAAATAGCTGCAAAATATTTATTTTTTTGTATCTCAGTAGCAGCCTCGTCCGCATTTTTAGGTATTCCAGGAACTGCTCCTGAAAAAGGATTACTGTTATTTCGGACCCCTCGAGCAATATTCAATTTAAGTAGTGTAATGCCTTCATTAATGTCTTGAAGAAATCCTAATCCACTTGTTTCGGGAGTTACAGATACATCAAATAATTTATCATAGAATTTTTTATTTACATATTCTATAAATTCCACACTATGTATGGTCTCGGCTCCAGGAAAATAGACAGATAAGAAATGTCCCCAAGCAGCGGGAGTACCGTCCTTAACCCCTTCAGCCAGAAGTTCTCGAGCTATTTTTTGCTTATTAAACCATTCTCCATCATTTCCATTATATGAGGTTTGTTTTAAAATAGTTTGTTTATCAACGTCCAAAGGGTTGTTTACTGCATCTTCAGAAGCACCTATTACAGCATCCGAATCAGCTCCTATAGTGGCTTTTCCAAAAGCAAGTTCTCCCTCAGGGGCTATAATGGTAAGAGAGCTGCTTAATGTTTCTATCACCTTGTCTATCGTAGACACATCATACTCTAAAGAAGAAAGTATAGTTAAATCGATGTCTTCCAGTAAAGGTTTAACCTCTTCATACGTATTGGAATCCAAGGCTTTCTGAAGATCTTCTTCGGAGATTGAAGGGATTAAAGAAGCTACAGCTATAACAGCTGCAATATGTTTTTTATTAAAATCCTCATCCTTTATCTCAAGATCTTGAACTCCTTCTATAAAATCTAAGGGGGTCAAAGATCCATCTTTAAACTCTTCCCCAAGATTTTTTATTACCCCTACGTACTTGTTTAACTTACATTCCATTAGTTACATTTATTTTAATGTATTATCCCCTTAATCCACACATACCTCTAAGTAAATGCGTTATTGTATTAGCGTCTTTTTGTCCTGCATTAAGTGTAGAAACAAATTTAATTATTTCATTCTCAGTAGCGGGTTTTTCTGCAACGGCTTTCATAAACTTTAGTACAGGAACACGAAGTGCCCTATGATTTTCACCAAGCCTTCCTCTAAGAATCTCTTTTGCATCAGATAAGTCTATTCTACTGCCTTCCGAATCTGCTTCGTAAAGTCTTCTATTTTTAATGTACTGAAGCATAATCTTCTCACGAGCGCCGAGAATTTCTCTTTGCCCAAGAACCTCTCCTTGCGTTTCTGTAAGTTCCCTGTTTTTCAACATTTTTGTAATAATAGCTGTTTCCGCTACTACTGCATCAAGTCCAACGCCAGCGTAATCAGCCCAAGCAGCCGCACTGGAGGTATTAAAGACATGGTCTTCGATCTCTCCAGCTGTTAATGGCGATATATTAACACTTCCTCGACGAGGTGGAATATCTTTTCTCCTATAAGTATCAGCAACTTTATCTGTCTGTGCTATTAAAATGGCTGCTCCTTCTGCTGTTAACTGTATAGAAGGTTCTTGTATAGATGTAAAATCAGTGACTAGAACAGTAGCAAAATCTTTTATTACGTCTTTATCAAGTTCCATAACCACAGAACTATCTTTCTCCTTAGACTCGTCTCTATTAGGATATAAAGGTATACCAGATTTCTTAAGTAATTCGGTGAACTCAGCCGCTTTATTAACCTCTTTACCAGCAATTATATGCGATATAAAGGTATTGATATCTAAGGCGTACCTAGTAATATTATCTTTTTTGCTAGTCACCGGTAAAAATAACTTAGCAGTATTAGGATCGTTGTTTTCTCCTGACATGACCTCTACTATCTGACGACCTAATCTTAGTAAAGTAGCTCCTATTTGAACATCTGACGCTATAAAGTCGCGCAGTTCTTTAATATTTTGCTCTAGTTTAGCATATTTAGCGGGAGTATGGACATATTTTTTTCTATACCCGTCCATCATATCATCAGAAGCTTTTTGAAGCTTGTCTACAACAGCGCCATATTTAGCCTTATCTGACTCATTTACAGACTCCTTTAGAGCCTTTTTGGCTTGGTTTAGTGCAGCCCAATGAACTACTTTAGAAAAGTTAGTTGGAAACACTCCAAATTTAAGTTCCTTTTTTCCTGCTGCTTTACGAAGCACATTTATTCTATGGATCTCAGCTATGTCGGGAATAAAGGAGAGTTTTGCTACTCCCATTTTAGCTTTAAGTACTTCCGAAGAATTGTCACGTACTATATTTATACC
>Ga0129324_10000224_pt1 | contig 40788 bp, 38 predicted proteins | sample CPBDNA_7_FD_96879 | JGI IMG/M metagenome (GOLD analysis project Ga0129324, IMG submission 96879) | Freshwater to marine salinity gradient microbial communities from Chesapeake Bay, USA - CPBay_Spr_15_0.2_DNA | ecosystem: Environmental > Aquatic > Marine > Coastal | place: USA: Chesapeake Bay...
CCTGTGCTACTACCACCACCAGCTCATCCACCACGACCACTGGCACATCGAAGGCAACGCCAACCAAGGCCTACAATTCACCAACCAACACAAAAACAAACACTGGATCAGTCACCCACCACCGCCGCGCAGATGACTGCGCCAATCTTTCTCATCGCGTCCATTACTGCGCTTGCGGCCACACTCTCGTCATCCCACTGTGCGATCACCGCGTATGCGTATTTCCGATGCCCCACTTCGTAGAACCCAGCATCGGCGCGCACTCTGCGATCCGTTCCCGTCTTGTTGAAGAACCTCTCTCCACCCGGTCCGTCTGCGTGGGCGAGCGGATCGAGATCGAAAGCAGACGCCACCATCGACAAATCAGTATTCAGCGACAGCCAATGCGCAACCTCTCTGGAAACGATAGAACTGATGAAGGCACCTCGAGCGATAGCACACATGACTCCGGCCAGGTCAATGCTGCGTCCCTGTGAGGGTGCAGCAGGGTGCAGCTCACTGCGTGCGTCTCGAATGCGATCAAGCATCAGCGATTCCGGCACCCCGTAATCAGCAGATAGCCGTTGCACGACACCAAGTCCCAGATGGCGAATCAGCGTGTTGGTGGCGAGATTATCGCTCACCGCACCCACCAGCACGGCAAGTGACTCGATGCTAAGAGTCTGCTCGGGCATGAACTGCCATAGGCCTGAATCTGCAACTCGGTCAGCTTCATCGACAACTTTGATCTCGTGCCTATGTATGCGGCCAGATTCGATGCCCTCAGCGACGGCAGCCAGCACGAAGACTTTGCCCACGCTCGCCGTGTGAAGAACTGAATCCGCGTTCACCGACACTACGGTCTCGGCATCACTCCTCACAGTGATACCCCAGGTCACCTGTGGTGGTGTGGCTCGCACAATCTGATTGACCTCAGACTGCATGAATTGTGGTTTCACATCTCCTCGATCACTCCAATGCGAGGGGATGGACTCCCCGAAATCCCTGGTCGGCACCGGAAAACAGCACCCGCCAAATGCTGCTCCATTCGCTGCTGCGGCGTGATGTCAAAACGCGAAGTCGTGATGTAGAGGTCACCGCCATTAACACCACCAAACGCGACAGACGTGGGGTTGGTGACCGGCAGTTCCACTACGGCGTCAACTACCCCATCAGGTCGGTATCGCCGCACAGCGCTCGCCTTACCCAACGCCAGCCACAGACCGCCCTCATCGTCAATGCTCATGCCATCAGGCCACAGGCCTTCTGCGACCAGATCTATGAATTTCCGCGCAGATGCCAACTCGCCGGTGGTTACGTCAAAGTCGAAGACATCCACCGTCATTCGAGCAGTGTCAGCGAGATACATCCGACCGCCGTTTTCATCAATCGCAGGACCATTGCTGATGGTCAGTGACGACACGACCCGATCAACGTCATGACCGAACACCCGATAGAGGCTGCCAGCATCTGGAGAGCGGTCATATGCCATTGATCCGACCCACACGCGACCTTGACTGTCGGCCGCTAGGTCATTGAGTCGGTTGCCCGGGAGGTGCGACTCGATCGGCGCCTGCATGTGTGTAGACCCGTTTACGGTGTCCAGCACCGCCAGCCCATCGGGCATGGCGACCACGGGTCGACCTTGGGCCTCAAGCAAAACACCACCGGGCTGACCGTCAACACGCCACGAGTCATCACTGCTCATGACGGGATCAAAGCAATGGACGCGACAGCCGGTGATATCCACCCACCACAGTTTGCTGGTCGACTCATCCCAGATCGGGCCTTCGGCATGCTCGGCTCCAGCGTCAATGACTACGTCCACATCAATGTCGCCCACATGCCAAACCTACGCCACGTGTTCGCCTTCTCGACCGCAACCGACTACGTTTGAGCGGAAATCGCCGTCGACTTCAGGAGCACCATGATCTCTTCCGATGATCCCCTTGACCAACCCCTCGCAGTCAACCCGATGTTTGCCCGTGGTGGCGAACGAGTCGAGTTGCCCACCACGAAGTTTCCTGAACTCCCCATGTTGCCGGACACGGCATATCAATTGATCCATGACGAGGTCATGCTCGACGGAAATGCCCGGCTGAACTTCGCGACGTTCGTCACTACCTGGATGGACGATGCGGCCAATCGGCTATATGCCGAGACGTACGACAAGAACATGATCGACAAAGACGAGTACCCCAAGACCGCAGAGATCGAGCAGCGCTGCTGGCAATTGCTCGGCGATCTATGGAATGCACCAAATGTGGATAACGTCATTGGCACCTCCACCGTGGGTTCTTCAGAAGCTTGCATGCTGGGTGGGCTCGCAATGAAGCGCCGCTGGCAACAAGCACGCAAGCAGGCCGGCAAAGACACCTCCAAGCCCAATATGGTGATGAGTTCCGCAGTGCAAGTGGTGTGGGAGAAGTTTTGCAATTACTGGGATGTCGAGATGCGTCTCGTGCCCATCAGCGAAGAGTTTCCCTGCCTGCACGGGTCGCAACTGGCCGACATGGTTGATGAAAACACCATCGGCGTTGTCGCCATCATGGGTGTCACCTATACCGGTGTGTACGAGCCGGTCCAGGAGATTTGCCAGGCCCTCGATCAGATTGAAGCAACAACAGGGCTCGACATTCCCGTGCATGTTGATGGTGCGTCCGGGGCGTTTATTGCACCCTTCCTGCAGCCAGACATCGTCTGGGATTTTCGACTCGAACGCGTGCACTCGATTTCCGCATCCGGACACAAGTACGGTTTGGTCTATCCGGGCGTCGGCTGGGTAGTGTGGCGGTCGACGGAATATCTTCCTGAAGATCTGATCTTCAAAGTCTCCTACCTCGGTGGCAGCATGCCCACCTTCGCGTTGAACTTCTCGCGACCAGGCGCTCAGGTGCTTTTGCAGTACTTCAACTTCTTACGCCTCGGGCGCGAGGGCTACACCCTGGTGCAGCAGGCCAGCATGAATGCGGCCAAGCACTTAGCAGCCGGCCTAGCCGCCATGGATGCCTTCGAAGTCATTGCCGACGGCAGCGATATTCCCGTCGTCGCCTGGAAATTGGCCAAACCGGTGGTCTGGACCCTTCCTGAATTATCTCGACTGCTGCGAGCTGCTGGTTGGCTTGTGCCGGCCTATCCGCTACCCGACAATCTGGCTGAGCAATGGGTAATGCGGGTCGTGGTGCGAAACGGAGTCACCATCGACATGATGGACGACATGCTCGCCGATATGAACAAATCAGTGAGCTGGCTTAACCAACTCACCCAGCCGCTGCCAGATCTCAACGAGATTCACTACCACCACTAGAAAGCCCTCAAGGAGGATTCGTGAGTTCATCAGACATCGGTCGAATTCTGACCTCCGACCAGATCGCGGACTTTCATCGTGACGGGGTTGTGGTCGTCCGTGGTTTGTTTTCCACCGAAGAAGTGACGACAATCGAACGAGGCATCGAGCTAAATCTGGCCAACCCCAGTGGTCGCTTCAAGGTAGCCAGCAAGCCCGATGATCCGGGACGCTTTGTTGAGGATTTCTGCAACTGGCAGCGTATTGCGGAGTACGAGGACGTCATGATCAACTCGCGGGCCGCCGATGCCGCGGCAGATCTGATGGGTTCAAGCGTCAGGTTTTACCACGACCATATGCTCGTCAAAGAGCCCGGAACCGCACAGGAAACCCCTTGGCATCAAGATCAACCGTATTACAACGTCGACGGCTTCAACAATTGCTCGCTATGGGCGCCGGTCGACCCTGTGAAGGCCGAGTCCACATTGGAGTTCATCGCCGGTTCCCACACATGGGGTTGGCTTATGCCGCGCACATTTATGGACAACGAAGCCAAGTGGTTTCCTGAGGGTTCGCTCACCGAAATGCCTGCAATCGAGAGTGACCGTGAAAATTTTGACATCCGCTCGTGGTCACTAAACCCCGGCGATGGTGTGTTTTTCCACATGCTGACCCTGCATCACTCATATGGGGTTCCAGGTACTCAACGCCGACGGGCGTTCTCTTTGCGGTTTCTCGGCGACGACATGGTTCACGCTCCGCGCACTTGGGTAACCTCGCCGCAATTCGATGACCTCGAAGGAGAAATCCCGGTCGGTGCCCCGATGGACCATCCCCTGTTTCCGATGCTACGCACCATCTAGGGCACTCATTCACGCCATCGTGGGCTAGTAGTGCGCGGGGGGAAAAGAGTTTCTCGCAGCACAATCATGCGTGGACTTTTGGCTGTGACAGCTAGAACGTCAGCTACCTCATCCGCGCCCACCTCGACATGGGCGATGCCGAAAGCCTGGGCGAGTGGTGCCCAATTGGGCGTCAGCAAATCAACGCCTCGCTCCGGATGACCGAATACCTGTTGATCAAAACGCAGCATCCCGTAACCGCCGTCGTCGACAATCAAGAGGGTGACCGGTAAGCGCTCTTGGGCGATGGTCGCCAATTCACCGAGGGCAAACAACGGCCCACCATCGCCACACACGGCTAACGTCGGAATACCTACCGCGGCCGGACCAATCGCCGCGGGCAGCGCATACCCCAGCGTGCCCCAGCCCACGGGATATTGCAGGCGTCGACCGCGCGGCTGGATGGCGTAACCACCCACCCAATAGCCCGCAACTGCCATGTCACACACGATCACCCCTTCATCAGGCCATTGCTGCATTGCATCCACCAACGCCATGGCAGTTACGGTGCGCTCGTCGGCACGTAGCCGATCGCGAACCACTTCGCTAACACCCATATCTGCCCACGGCTCACGTGCGGCGTAGTTGCGCGATCGCGTGATTTCACGCAACTGCCTCAGCACCCCTACGAGGTTGGCCTGAATCAGCAGATCAAAGTCAAAGGTGCGCTCAAGTGCCGAACCAAGGCCGATGGCCGCCACCGCGGCAGGCAAAGGCATTTGCCAGTTACGCGTATTCATGCCATCGGCATCAGAGCCGATCATGAGAAGCAGATCCGCCCCGGCAATGAGATCAGCGACCTCCGGTTCGTGGACCGGCGCCGTCACGATCAGCGGATGCTCGGCCAGCAATCCACGAGCGGCGTAGGTGGTCACAATTGGTGCAGCGAGCTCATCTGACAACTCCCCCACCAATCGCTCACCCTCGGTACCGCATTGCACAACTCCACCACCCGCCCACAACACGACTCGCTTGCTGCCCGCGATGAGATCAGCCAGGATCAGCACAGTCGCCGGATCAGTCTCAAGGCTTAGTGACGGTGCTGCAACAGATTTCATTCTCGCGCTGTCCATCGCTAACACATCAGCGGCGATACCCACATACCTTGGTCCAGTGGGAGTCGCATCACCTGCAGTGATTGCCTCGCGCACGGCGTTGATTGCTGCCTGGGGCGTACGGGCGGTGGTCACAATAACCCCGTGATCGGCGAACGCGGCGAAGAGTTGAGCTTGATCATTCATCTCATGGAGAATTCCACGAGGAGCGCCCGCCTCGCCTGGACCGGTCGCGCGAAGTCCGACTGACACATCACTGGAAATCAACAACACTGGTGATCCGCAGTTGGCCGCTTCGCCAAAAGCCGCAACCGCGTTGGCAGCTCCTGGGCCGGTGGTCGTGATCGCCACACCTAAACGCCCCGTTGCCCGGGCGTAACCGTCGGCGGCATAGACGGCCGCCTGTTCATGGCGTACCCCGATGATCCGGGGATGGTGTGCTTGATGGGCTGACCACAGCGGCAGGTTGTGCACCCCGGGCAAGCCAAACACGACTTCTACGCCAGCCTGGGCCAACTCGTCCAAGATCGCTGCACCCACGCTCATGCCATCTGTCACGGATGCAGTCTGTCTGCCCACCAACCAACCGGGCAAGGTGCTTGGATGCATCCATGACCACCTTCGAATCTCGTAACCCGGCCCATTTCGATCAAGTCGTTACTCGGGTTCCTCTGGCCACGGCCACACAGTTCGCTGATGCTTGCCGCAGCGCGAAGGATGCGCAGCTTCAGTGGGCGGCCGTGCCAGCTCCGGCGCGGGGGCGCGTGATCGCTCAGGTGGGTCGGCTCATGGAGGCGAATAAGGACGCACTGTCGCGTCTGGTCACTCAAGAGGTCGGCAAGGTGTTCGCTGAGGCATTGGGTGAGGTACAAGAGGTCATCGACACCTGTGACTTCTTCATCGGCGAGGGTCGCAGACTCTATGGCCAAACGGTGCCCAGCGAGATGCCCGACAAGCAACTGTTTACTTTTCGCGTACCGGTGGGAACCGCGGCCATCGTGACTGCCGCAAATTTCCCGGCCGCGGTTCCCTCCTGGTACCTGGTACCCGCCTTGGTAGCAGGCAATACCGTCGTGTGGAAACCGGCCGAGCACGCTGCTGGAATTGCATTAGCGATGGCTGAACTGTTCTACGCCGGAGGCGTTCCTCGCGATGTCTTGCAGGTGGTTGTCGCCGATGGACCCACGACCTTTGAGGGACTGGACGACGCGCTGACCCAGGGCTGGGTAAACAAGGTTGGCTTCACCGGCTCCACCGAGGTTGGTCGCAAGCTCGGGGAACTCACCGGTCGTCACCTGCAATCTGCATGCCTAGAACTCGGAGGCAAGAACCCGATGGTGGTGATGCCTGATGCCAACCTCGACCTGGTGATTGAAGGAGCGTTGTTCTCTGGCTTTGGCTCAGCGGGCCAACGCTGCACATCATTAGGCACTATGTGGGTGCACGACGATATCTACAACACTGTGCGCGACCGATTTATCGCCGCCACAGAAGTTGCCGCAGTGGGTGACCCTTTTGCTGATGTGCTCTTCGGACCACTCATCGATGAAAAATACCTGACCAGTCATGAGAAGAACCTGTCAATGATCACCAATAATCACCGGGTGGCTGGGTCTACCGGCATCGGGCGCATAACGTCGAGTAATCCGCGTGCGGGGTTCATCGGAGACCCAGATTCCGGTTGGTTTGCCCACCCTACGATCGTGGAAGGTATCCGCCCTGGTGATGGGCTCTATGACACTGAGACGTTCGGCCCACTCGTGGGCCTGGGTCGCTTCAGCACTCTGGATGAAGCAATCGACCTCGCAAACGGGCACGGCTACGGTCTATCGAGTGCGATTTACACTAACGATCCGCAAGCCGTATGGCGTTTCCGCGAGCGCATTTCCGCGGGCATGATGTCGGTGAATAACACCACCTCGGGGGCCGAAGCGCATCTGCCCTTCGGTGGTAATGGCAAGAGCGGCAATGGTTCCCGCCAAAGCGGTGTGTGGGTGCTCGACCAGTTCACCCGCTGGCAATCGATGAACTGGGATTACAGCGGCTCTTTGCAAAAGGCGCAGATGGATCTGATCGAGCTGCCATTTGACCTGGATTTCCGTCTGTGAGATCGGCACTGCCCAGCCACGCTGACGTGGTGGTGGTCGGTGGCGGGGTGATGGGCACCTCAGCCGCCTTCCATCTGGCCGAGTCCGGTGCAGGCGTCGCGTTGATCGAACGCGGCGATCTTGCCGGTGGTTCCACCTCGCGCGCAGCGGGAGGAGTGCGAGCGAACTTCTCCGATGAACTCAATATCTCCCTCGGTCTGCGCTCCCTGGAGTTGTTCGAGAAGTTTGAACAGCGCCCTGGGCAGTGCATCGACCTGCACCGCAGCGGTTATCTGTTTGTGCTCACCGCATCCGATGAGGTCGAGACATTCACTGCCACCGTGGCGTTGCAAAACTCACTCGGTGTCGAGTCCTACCTCATCGATGTGGAGCAAGCTTGCCGGCTGTCACCTTTGCTCTCACCAGAGGGCGTGCTGGCTGCGGCCTGGACACCACGCGATGGCCACTGCACCCCAGAGTCGGTGGTGCTGGGCTACGCCAGCGGTGCCCGCCGCCACGGGGCCACAATTCATACCGGGGTGGAACTCACCGGTATTCGTGCCAGCGGAGGCGAAATCACCTCGGTGACCACAACCGCAGGTGCGATTTCCACCAACTGCGTCATTGATTGCGCCGGCGCATGGTCGCCCCAGGTTGCCGCCCTCGTCGGCGTTGACCTACCCGTGACCCCGTACCGTCGTGAATTGCTAATCACAGAATCTATGCGGGAGCCGATCAACATGGCTTTCACCATCGAATACGGCACGAGCCTGTATTGGCATCGAGAAGGCCGGGGCATTCTTACGGGGTTCTCAGACCCCACTGCCCCTGCAGGATTCGATCTCACGCGCGACCCAGACTTCGCCGAAAAACTTGCAGGCCTCGCCCAGAGTCGTGCGCCGGGACTGCTTGATCTGGGCGTTCAATCGGGCTGGTCAGGACTTTACGAGGTGACGCCCGATCACAATGCGCTGCTCGGCCAAGCACAGGAGGTGTCACGGTTTCTCTACGCCACCGGCTTCTCCGGTCACGGGTTCTTGCAGGGCCCAGCCATTGGTGAGGTGCTGCGAGATCTCTACCTTGGAATGGACCCGTTCATTGATGTCTCGCCACTAGACGCTCAGCGGTTTGTGACCGGTCAATTACGCCCCGAACTCAACATTGTGTAACGGGGCTAGGATCTCCTTACACACGTTGAAAGGACACATCATGTCTTTGCACCTTGGCGATGAAGCTCCGAACTTCACGGCGATGACCACCGACGGGGAGATCGACTTCCACGACTGGAAGAAAGGCCAGTGGACGGTGTTCTTCTCCCACCCTGCCGACTACACGCCGGTGTGCACCACCGAGTTGAGTGCCACGGCCAAGTTAAATGATGAGTTTGGCAAACGCGGGGTCAAGACCATCGCTATTTCTGTCGACCCCATTGAAGACCACCACGGATGGGCAAGCGATATCGGCGATGTCGGCGGCACCGACCTCAATTTTCCGATCATTGCCGATCCTGATCGCACCGTGTCGAATCTTTACGACATGATTCACCCCGGAGAGGGCGACACATCGTCGGTGCGGTCGGTATTCATCATCGATCCTTCGAACAAGATCCGTCTCACCCTCACCTACCCCAAGTCGGTGGGTCGCAACTTCAATGAGATCTTGCGTGTCGTAGATGCCCTGCAACTGACCGATCTGGCACCGATCTCGACCCCGGCCGACTGGGTCCCGGGCGATCGCGTCATCGTGTCACCGATGATGTCGACCGATGATGCCCGCGCCAAGTTTGGTGAGGTTGAGGAAATCAAGCCATACCTGCGCTGGACTCCGCAGCCCAAGGTGTAGCCGATTTGGCACGTCACTGTGCCAGACTCAACCATGACCACTTTGAGTATTGCGCCAGCCACGGCCCAGCGCCTGCGCACCATGAACATCATTGCCGGGTTCGCCCATCTCATTCAAATGGTCTTGATCTTGGTGCTGGCCACCGATTTCACCCTCCCGGTCACCGCCACCTATGTCGAGGGCCCACCAGGCACGGCCGCCTCACCCAGCGTCTTGTTGTTCAATCTCTCAATTGCATGGGGTGTGGCGGCCTTCTTCGGGCTGTCCGCCCTCTTCCACTTCATCGTGGCAGCACCCGGCACTAACGCCCGGTATCTGCGCGGCTTGACCCAGCGGCACAACTATTTCCGCTGGGTTGAATACTCCTTGAGCTCCTCGGTCATGATCGTGCTCATCGCCATGATTGTCGGGCTCAGCGATTTCGCCGCGCTCCTGGCGATCTTCGGCGTCAACGCCTCAATGATTCTCTTTGGCTGGCTCCAAGAAAAGTACGAGAACCCCGGTGGCGGCCTGCTACCGTTCTTCTTTGGCTGCCTGGCCGGCATCGTGCCATGGATCATTATCGTGATTTACACCCTGAGCCCGAACTCTCAAGGGACCAATGAGATCCCCGCCTTCGTGATCGGCATCTTGATCTCACTGTTCCTCTTGTTCAATTCTTTCGCCCTTATTCAGTGGCTGCAGTACAAGCCGGTGGGTAAGTGGAGTGACTACCTGCGTGGCGAGCGGGCGTACATCATTTTGAGCCTGGTCGCCAAGTCGGCACTGGCCTGGCAGGTCTTTGCCGGCACCCTGGTGCCCCCTGCCTAAGATCCACCCACGCCAAAATTCACCAACGACCGGGGAAATGTCGCAAGAAGATCTCATTACGGTCACATAACGGTCAGTGTGTCGTCTCGCTTAGGATGGCAACGCTGCTTAGAGTCGAAGCATGACTTCATTTAAGAAAACCCTTATGCCCCTCGCTGGTGCCGCTGCACTGGCCCTCACCCTCGCTGCTTGTGGCGGCGACAGTAGCTCCGATGACACCAGCGCTATCGGTGGCGGCGAAGCAGCGTGTGACGAAGCAACCATGACCGCCAACGCCCAGGGTGCTGCCGGTAGCGACTTCGTGTCGATGAACTCCTACGAGTGCTCCGATGGTTACGCGATCGTCTCCGCCATCACCACCAGCGGCGGGATGGAGCAGACCTCGGTCTACCTGTTCGAGGCCGAGGGCCCGGTGTGGGCACTTGAGCAGGCCGACGCGGTCTGTGCCGACGGTGGCGGTGCCGATGTGCCGACCAACTTCCGCGACGAACTGTGTGCGCTTCGCTAACCAGAGAACCTCATAGCGAAGGCCGCGTCCCCCACGGGGGCGCGGCCTTCGCTATTGCGTACGAGGAAGTGCTATAGCGCCGAGCCGGCCTTCCATTCTTTCCATGAGTAGTTCCAATAGCCGGCCAGATACTCAGACTTACTGACCTTGACTGGTGAGCCCGATGACTTCACGACGTCACCGAAGCGCGTATTCCTAAAGATCCACTCCGAATCAGCTGTCGTCATATTGGTGCAGCCATGGGAGTTATTGGCATAACCCAGGTTGTAATTCCACGGCGCATCGTGAATGAACTCACCGTCTTGGGTTATCCGCATGGCGTAGTTAGTCAGAACATCCCAGCCGTCCTCAGGATCGGGATTGATCAGGCGACGCTGCTTTTCATGCGTGGTGATGAGCTTTGTGCCCGACTTGGTCTCCCAGTTCGCCTTACCCCCAGAGATCGGGAAGGTTCGCTCGACCTTGCCATTGCGAATGTAGGTCATGGTGAGGGTCTTGAAGTTGGTTTTCAGCACCACTGCATCGCCGGTGCGAAAAGATGAGCTCACCTTCGGGCCGTACCATCCAGGAGCCCCCTGCACCGAGCGCAGGTCTGCATCGAGGGTGATCTTGGCATTACCCGGCAGCAGATTCTTGGGTCGGAAGACCACCTGGGTTGAACTCATCCAGTGCCACGAGGCCGCACCGATCTTTTGGGTCGACACCACATTGAGCTTGGCTTCCACGGCAGCCCTATTTGTGATGGGCACGCCAAAGGTCACCCGGATCGGCATTCCCACGCCATAGGGCTCGTTGCCCTGGCGCGGACTCACACTGACGCTGAATGCACGGCTGGCCGGCAACGTACGGAAATTAACGCGAGTTTTGGAGCCGTCGCTGGCCACCACCTTCGCCCAGTAGCGGGTCGCCGGAGCCAAGGCCGAAGTCTTATACAAGCGTTTTTTTGCCGTCTTGGAGACGGCAACTGAATTATTGCGGTCGCCCACCTCATGCACCGTGATGGACGAACCCGGTGCCACCTTGTCGATCTTAAGAATCGATCCAGCCGGCACCTTTGTGAAACCCGTGATCGCTTTACCGCCGACGACGAACACGACCCGATCGGCAAGATCCGGGCGCGGCTTCGGCGCGGGCTCAGGTGTGGGTTCAGGTATCGGTTCAGGGGTCGGTTCGGGTGTCGGTTCCGGGGTCAGATCAGGCCCATCCACTGGCGGTGCTGTCACCGTGGTGTCGTCAGTGGCCGGATTATCGGCGGCTTGGGCCACTCCGGCGCCACTTGCCAGCACGAGCGCAATCGCAGCACATCCGCTGATCGCTCCACGCACAAGGCGACCAGACACCGGCACGGTTCTCCCCTCACATCCACGCAAGCAGATGACTCATCAACAGACGTCACCATTATGCACCCGCGATCGCCGGCATCGTGCATCCAGACGGTCAGGAAGCAGGCATTCGCCTGGGAATGATCTGAGAATCACCCTCGCCGGCTCGCTATGAGGCGGAATCGCGCAGCAACCGCCGCAATATCTTGCCCGAGGCGGACTTAGGAACCTCGTCGACGAAGACGACGTCATGGATCACCTTGTAGGTGGCTACCTGGCCGGACATGAACGTGGTGATATCAGCTGCCGATAGGTCGTGGCCTGGGGTGAGCACCACGAACGCCCGGGGGATTTCACCCGCCTCGACATCGGCCACCCCGATGACCGCCGCATCGGCAATACCGGCGTGGGTGAGCAGCAACGCCTCTAACTCCGCCGGAGCCACCTGGAAGCCCTTGTACTTAATCAACTCCTTGACCCGATCCACGATCGTGAAATGACCGAGTTCATCGACAACAGCAACGTCTCCGGTATGCAACCAACCATCGGCATCGATGGTGGCTGCCGTGGCCTCGGGGTTATTCAGATAACCCTTCATCACCTGCGGTCCACGGACCCACAATTCCCCCTGCTCTCCTACACCAACGTCCTCGCCGGTGTCGGGGTCAACGATGCGACAACTCGTATTGGGAACGGCCATGCCCACACTGCCCGGGCGAAACTGACCGGGAAAAGTCAGATGCGTGACCGGACTCAACTCGGTCATGCCATAACCCTGCACAACGGGGCAGTCGATGCGGGCAGAGGCCTCCTGTGCGAGTTCGGCACTGAGCGGTGCGGCTCCCGAAAAAACCTGAGTCAAACTCGATAGGTCAAAGTCGGAAATCAGTGGGTGCTTGGCCAACGCCAACACGATCGGTGGCACGACGAAGAAGCGCGTAACGTGTTTGTCCTGAATGATTCCCAGCGCCTGGGGCAGATCAAAACGCGGCATTGTGATGATGGTGGCGCCTTGGGCGAGGAATCCATTCATCAAGACCTGCATGCCGTAGATGTGAAAGAAGGGAAGCACGGCCAGAACAACCTCGTGGTCCTCAGGCACCAGCCCAGGTTCAATCTGCAAAAGGTTGGCCACCAGATTGCGGTGCGTCAACATGACACCTTTGGGATAACCAGTGGTGCCCGAAGAATAGGGAAGGACTACCACGTGCTCGCGCGTATCGACATCCACCTGGGAGATCGGCTCCCCCAACACCTCGGCCAGCGCTAACGCGCCCTCGGTCGCCTCATCGAGCATCACGATTGTGGTCACCGAAGTGTCGCGAGTGGCTGCGGCGGCGACCTCGGCCAAAGCTGAGACCGTCACGAGCATAGTCGCCCCGGAGTCTTGAAGTTGAAAACGAACCTCAGACTCGGTGTAGGTGGGGTTGATTGTGCTGACCGCCACGCCAGCGCGGGCGGCTCCGTGGAAGATGATCGCGTACTCGGGGATGTTTGGTGCCATCAGTGCGATGGTTGATCCCACACCGAGACCGCGAGCCTGCAGCCCACCCGCGAAGGTTGCAATAAGGCGGCTCAACTCCGCGTAGGTATAACTCCGGCCGGTCAGTCCATCAAGGAGGGCAATCCGATCGGGCACATCACCCGCCCGTTGCAGCACATACTCGGTGACAGCAACATCGGGTATCTCAAGATCCGGCAGTGCACTGGCGAATTCAATCATCGCGAGCCTTTCGGTGGGCAGTGCTGCGACCCTAGACCGCGCCGGGGGGTGGTGTCCCCAATTTGTCTTCAACGACGGAACTTTGCGGTGCCCCGCTCCCACGGCGCGGCCGATTTGAACGGGTCGCGATCACTAGACCGGACAGGATAATTAAGGCGCCCAAACCATCGGTCAGGGTCAACGGTTCACCCAGCACGGTAATACCGATCGTGACGGCAACAAGCAGGATCAAGAAGGTGGCATCACCGGCGATCGACGCACCACCGGAACGAATCAGAGCGTGCTGCAGGATATATCCGATTCCAGTCCCAAAGATGCCCAGCACCAATAGCCCCAATACGGCCGAGACTTCGAAACTCGCCGGGATCGCGAATCCAAAGGGCAACACGAAGGTCAGTTGAATCGCAGCAAGTGACAATTGGCCGGCAGCAATGGCAACACTGGATCCGGTCACGTTGCCGAGCTTCACTCGGGCGTACACAATTCCCGCGGCATACGAGGTAGTTGCGCCGCCAATCGCCAGAATGCCCCACGGGTCAGTGGTGCCCCAGCCCGCCCAGGGCTGCACCAACACCAAAACGTCGACGAGACCCAGCACCACACCAAGGAACCGGCCACGCGTGATGCGCTCTAATGGCACGAAAGCCGCTACCAAGGCCAAGGTGACCAGCGGCGTGATGGAGTTCACGACACTTGCTTGGACCGTGGAGATGCGCGTCATGGCAATGGCCATGCAAGTAAAAGAAATGGTGTTGAAAAGGAGGGCCGCGAAAAACAGGTGCCGCCACACGATGCGATCGCGCGGCAACCGGTCACCTGTGGCTACCAGCACGACCAGCAGTGTCACGGCCGCTAGAAATGAGCGTCCCCAGGCAACTTGCACCGGGGTAAACATGTCGATCGCCAATTTCACCCACAGATAATTTGCCCCAAAGGTGATCGATGCCAGTACGAAGAGGACAAGTGTGCGGGAACCGGGTCGACTGGTCACCGCCAAGCGGGAACATCCGGAACGCTTACCAAGCCCTCAACCGCCAACATCGCGCCGTTGTCACGGCCAATGAGCCAGGCGAGTATTTCTGGCGCCGAGCCACTCACCGAGGTATCGCCCGGATTCACCTCAAATTCGCGGCCAGACACCACCACCGAAGCGACCGGAAAGTCATCACGCGCGGCGAAATCTTCGGTCACCAGGGCGATCATACGTTCGGCCATTGATGCGGGCCAATCACGCCACGTGTAGCCGGCCACGTTGAGATCTGCATGATGAACACATACCTCCTGGAGTCTGTGACGGGCCAATGAGGCTGCTAGAACCGGCACGCCATTACCCAGAATAACCGTAGATTCCCGTTGCAGTGCAGTAAGTATGGCTAGATCATCTGCAAGGGCATCGATCGACTGACTCACACTGGCCTGATGACGCACCCGCGAACGATCACTGTGTAACTCAACATCGGAATCACGAACGGCACGGGAGATGTACATCGGTCGCTCGATGCCATCGCGAGCCCAGCGCGCCAACCGACCTAACCCGCGAGCATTACCCTCCAGGTGAGCAAGCACGTGCCCACGACTCCAACCGGGGAGCCCGGATTCCGCAGCAACATCGGCATCGGACATCGCGGCAATCGAATCGATCAGTTGCCGCGATGACAGTTCGAGTAGATCGAGATCGGACTGCCAGGCTTCAAGATCGCTGATCTGGGTACTCATCGTGCCTCCAATGCAAGTGCGGCCAACGCCGCATTTACGATCGACCCCGTGTCCAAATCATTGGCACTGTACAACTCCGGAATCGTGCCCGACTGTCCGAAGCCGTCGACGCCCAAGGGCACGCACGAGACGCCAAGGGCTGAGCCCAGCCATGACATCGCGTGACTGGCCGCATCGTGCACGGTCACAATGGGTGCCCGATCACCAAGCACCGACCACAAGGGTCCAGGCAAACTCGGGGTGCTGGCAGTACGCACGCCCTGGCGCAATGTGCGCTGCCACGAGGTGTACAGGCGATCAAGGCTCGTCACATCGACCACATGTGCCGCGACCCCCTCCTCAGCCAACTCCTCAGCGGCGAGCAACACCTCAGGCATGAGCGGACCTGAGGAAACCAGGTGCACCAGGGGTGCTCGACCGTCCTCCGTTACGAGTTCTGGATGCGCCTCAAAACCATCGCGCAATCGATACGCACCCGCTAGTACCTGGCGGCGCAGGACCGCATCGCCCAAGCGCTGGCGAGCCTCTACGAAGGGCGTTTGGTCGATGGGGCGGGTGGTGAGCCGGAAGTAGTAGGCGCCCTGCTCCACCGGCGATGCAGTGGTCGGGCCATCATCGCCCGATGCAATGCGCGCCACGGCATCGCACAGCAGCCAGTCCAGCGCTCCGGCATAGGCCGGCTCGATGGCCGTCACGCCGGGAAGTTCGAGTCCGATGCTAGCCGTGATGGTGGACTGGTGTGCGCCGCCTTCTGGTGCCAGCGTGACCCCTGAAGGTGTGCCGGCCACGATGAAGCGTGCACCCGAGTAGCAGCCATAGATGAACGCGTCGAGTCCGCGACATACGAATGGGTCGTACACGGTGCCGATCGGAATCAACGGCTGCCGCGATAGGTCCCACGACAAGCCCAACTGGCCTAGCAGCAGAAAGAGGTTCATCTCAGAAATGCCCAGTTCAATGTGCTGACCTGTGGGACCTTCCGCCCACTTCAAGACCGGATCCGCGTTCCAAGCTCGTTGCTCCTCGGGCGCGAACACTCCCTTGCGGTTGATGAAGCCCGCGAGGTTGGTGCTCGTGGCCACATCCGGGGCGGTGGTGACCAGGTAGGGCGCGAGGTCTTCCTGGCGACTGAGGTCAACCAAGATGCGACCAAAAGCCTCCTGAGTACTGACCGGCCTGGAACTGGAGACTCCGGTGGCTGTCGGAACCTCGACCGCAATCGCGGCCGACGCGGGATCGCGATGCAAAATCTCGCGTCGCTCCACACACAAGATGCCCTCAGGTGAGGACGGGTCGAAGCGGTCCCATTCGTTATCCGGGACCAGCCCGACAGCGGTGCGCAGGTCATCAATCTGGTCGCCATTAAGCAGGGCGGAGTGATTCCGGGGGTTGCCCGCAATGGGTAGGCCCCAGCCTTTGATCGTGTATGCAAACACAACGCTCGGCCGGTCTGTCACCGAGTCGCACTCAGCAAAAGCATCAAGGAGCGCATCGAGGTCATGTCCACCCAGATCAGTAACCAAGGGTTTCAACTCCGCGTCAACCTTCGTAGCCGCCCACTCCACGACCTCGACCGGAGCCCCATCAAGAAACGCAGCCCGTAACTCATCGCCACTCACCGCGAATAGTGACTGGTACTGCTCATTGGGCATGTCATCGATCCACTGGCGCAGTGCCGCGCCGCCTGGCTGAGTGAATTCCGCCTGCAACTTGCGTCCGTACTTCACTTCGACAACATGCCAACCCGACGCCGCAAACTGCACCGACCACTGGTCAATGCGCACCCCAGGTACGACGCGGTCGAGGGATTGGCGATTGAAATCGACGATCCACATCACGTTGCCTAAACCAGCTGTCGCCGGATCGGCAACGGCCTCCCACACATTTCCTTCATCGAGCTCCGCGTCGCCGATCAGGGCAATGAACCGTGATCGTGGACGCTCACCGAAGTGCGCGTCCACATAGCGCCGAGTTGCGGCCGCAAAGAGTGGCGCCGCAGCGCCCAATCCCACCGAGCCGGTCGAAAAGTCAACGGTGTCAGGGTCTTTCGTGCGCGATGGATATGACTGAAGACCACCGAATTCGCGCAGTCGGGTCAGATAGGACCGATCCAGATCGCCCAGCAAATAGGCGATGGCATGGAAAACTGGCGAGGCATGCGGCTTGACGCTCACGCGGTCATCAGCGCGCAGGTAGGAGAACCACAGCGCGGTCATCGTGGTCACCAGGCTGGCACTACTGGCCTGATGGCCGCCCACCTTGATGCCATCGACGCTCGGTCGTTCCCGATTAGCCGCATCTACGATGCGCGTGGACAACCATAGAACGCGCTTTTGCACCTCGTCGAGAAGATCCATGTCGATGTCCTCCTAGTTGAGCGCCGAGGCGGTCATGCCCGCCTGTTAGCCCACATGTCTTCAGTTCTAGTGCGCCTCGAGGAAATTGGCGAGCAGGGCATCCAGATCCTTCTTCATCTTTTTACCAGCGAAAACGTGCGTGGCCTCGGGCCAATCCACACTCTCGCAGTTGGGCATCAAGTCGGCAATCAACTGCGTGTGGCGTGGGGTGGTGATGGGATCGCGACCAGCGTTAACCACGATCGCCGGGGTCTGCACCTGGGGTAGCTGCTCGCGCGCGTCGTAGGTGCTGCATGCGTGCACAAGTCGCCGCTGGGCTTCGAGTCGGCCGTTCAAGTCTGGCCACGTGCCGTCCACTCCTAGGAGCCGATCCCGATTCTCGTTGTAGAAGTCACCGTTAAAACTGTAGCTTGCGGCTAGCTTTTGAAACTCCGGCCACCCCATCTGCTCGTGCACGTCGACCATGGTCTTGAGCTGATCAACCATGATCGGATCGGCATAGGCCCAGCATCCGGTCATCAAAAGTGTGCGGGCCAGGTCTGGTCGCTGCACGGCGATTTGCTGGCCCACGCAGGCCCCCATGCCAACCAGACCGATGATGTGCACATTGGTCCAGCCCAGGTGATCGAGCAATGTCACCACGTCAGATGCATACAACTCAACCGACGGCGTCATCGACAGATCATCGGTGGAATCCCGGATCCCGCGGTAGTCGTAGATCAAGACCTCGTAGTTGTCGAACAGATAGCGCGGGGCATCTTTGACGCGCCCATGGCAAAAAGTGCCCCAGCCACCCATACACACGGCGCGCGGCGCCCCGGGTGTGCCATGCACCTCGTAGTACATCGAGTGGCCGTTGACGTCGAGTGTGGGCATGAAAACCTCCGCGCGGATGTGAGTGGTCAGGGTGTGCAGCGTGTGTACCGTGAGCATATGTATACAACCTGCGGGTAGGGACGCGCGACCCCGGCAGCTCTTTCTCTCAGAAATTGGAATAATTCCTGAACTCGGCTGTTCTTCGTCGTCAGATTGTGTACTGTGCGAGGGTGAGCGTCGTGGTTTGGAGTCGATCTGTTTCTGATTGAATCTGGATGGATCACGTTGAGTTCTCAGCCCACACGTGCACGTAGCAACGCACAGTTTCATACCCGCTCACACATCTACTCATCACACACTTACAAGGAGGGTCACCGTGGATCTCGGTGTCTTTATTCCCATCGGAAACAACGGGTGGCTCATCTCGACCACCTCACCGCAGTACAAGCCCAGTTTCGACCTGAACCTCGAGGTCGTTCAGTTGGCGGAGAAGTACGGCTTCGAATTCGCCCTGTCGATGATCAAGTTCCGCGGTTTCGGTGGTGACAGCGAGTTCTGGGACTACAACCTCGAATCGTTCACCCTCATGTCCGCGATCGCAGCGCGCACCGAGAAGATCAAGTTGTTCGCCTCGACCGCTGTGCTCACCCTTCCCCCGGCTGTAGTCGCCCGCATGGCTTCCACCATCGATTCGGTTGCCCCCGGTCGCTTCGGCATCAACATCGTCTCCGGCTGGGCTCCCGGTGAGTACCAGCAGATGGGTCTATGGCCAGGCGATGAGTACTTCGGGTACCGCTACGACTACTCCACCGAGTATGTCACGGTCATGCAGGAGCTGTGGGCCAACGGCACTGTCACCATGGATGGCAAGTACTTCCAGATGGATGACTGCCACATGAAGCCGGTTCCCTCATCAAAGATCGAGATCGTTTGCGCCGGCCAGTCCGAGCGTGGCATGGACTTCTGCGCCGAGTTCGGTGACTACCAGTTCATTCTGGGCACCGGAGTCAACACCCCGACCGCCTATGCGCCGTCCAATGAGCAGTTGCTCAAGGCTGCAGCCAAGTCTGGTCGCGATATCGGCGCCTACGTGTTGTTCATGGTCATCACCGGCGAAACCGATGACGAGGCGATGGCCAAGTGGAAGAACTACAACGACGGTGCCGACGCGAAGGCGCTGTCATGGATGGCAGACCAGGCAGATTCCGACGCCAGTGCTGGCGAGGGTGGCACGGCCAAGACCATCGCGTTGCCCGAAGGCGCCATCAACTTCAACATGGGCACTCTCGTGGGGTCCTATGAGACCGTTGCGCGCTTGCTCGACGAAGCCGGCTCAGTTCCCGGCACCAAGGGCATCATGTTGACCTTCGATGATTTCGTCGAAGGCCTCGAAATCTTCGGCCAGAAGGTTCAGCCGTTGATGAAGACCCGCTCGGTATCGGTCTCGTCCTAAGGCACCCACGGCCGCGTCGCCTGACTCGGTTATCACCAGAACCACAAATCTGGGGCGGCACCCACTACGGGTGTCGTCCCAGATTCTGTTAGTGCATGCCGTTACAGCCGAGGACCTCATCGCGAGCAGCCAAAATATGCGCCCGCATCACGCTGCCCGCCCACACCGAGTCATGGGCCTTCACGGCATCGACAATCTCGCGATGATGGCGCAGCGAACGCTCCAACGCTGTCGGAGAGTATTTGGAAAACGTCTGCATCACTACCGGCACGTGAGTGAGAGATTCAACCATCGAGGCCAGCCGTGGTGACTTGGCCGCCTCGATGATCGTGGTGTGAAAACGACGATTGAGATCGGCTAGTGCCGGAAGCGACTTTTCGCCATCCATTCGAGCGAAAACACCATCCATGGCATCGCAGATCTTCGATAACGCGGCTGTGACGCCAGTATCAGCCATCACAGCCGCGCGTTCAGTGGCGTGCGACTCAAGGATCGAGCGCAGGTCGAAAATCTCTTGCAGGTCCGCGGTATCCCACTGCGCAACGCTCGCCCCGCGATTGGGCGTGACCTCGACAAGGCCTTCAGATGCTAGACGCCGCAGTGCTTCGCGAACGGGGGTCCTTGATATTCCGAGAGTCTCGGCAAGTTCCTCCTCAGCGAGCCGTTCACCGTGAACGAGGTCACCCGAGAGGATCTGGCCGCGCAGTTTGGTGTACGCGGTATCAGCGAGTCGAGCCACAGGATCCCCTTTTGCTCACGCTACTAGCCCACCTTGTCCAGAGCTCTGCGCATTTTGGCGAACTCGACAACCTGCTGGCCAACGGTTTCGAGGGACTGCTCAGCCGACGTGTCGTCGCTGTGACCCTCCGAGTCGATCTTGGTCAGACTGGCGTTGATGGTGCACCCCAAGGGAGTGGGCCATCCGCGAACTGCGTGGGCAACCTGACGGAGTTGATGCAAGGTCGAGGCAGTGGCCTGCCATCCGTAGGCCACCGAAATGCAGCCGACAGCCATTCCGTGCAGATAAACGCGCTCGTCTTGACGCAGATCCTCGATGTAATCGAGGGCATTTTTGATCATGCCGCTGATCCCACCGTGATAGCCCGGGCTCGCGATGATCAACCCATCGGCCCAGCGATATCCATCGACGAGCGCCTGCGCCTGCTCAGTGCGGTCTTGCGTCTCCGTATCGTAAATGGGAAGCACGAGGTCTCGGCTGACGATCAGCCTGACCTGCGCCCCGTGGTCGGAGGCTCCGCGCACAGCAGCGCGCAAGGCACGCTCACTCGAGGAATCTGGTCGAGTACTGCCGCCGATGGCCAGGATCTTCACCGGCTCGTCGTGACTGGCAGTCGTTGTTTCACTCACGCCGAGTCCCCCGCCCGACCGGCAACCAGCCACGAAGCGACCCGTGCCAAACGTTCGCCCTGGAGTCGGGCAGCTGTGAGCGCGACATCATCGGGCGCCGCGCCCTTCTGCGAGAAAAACGATGCGCCGTAAGGGTTTCCGGACACCTTCAGCAGGTGCGGGTCACCGTAGCCGAGGGGTACCACGATCGCCCCCCAGTGATAGAAGTGGTTGTTGATCGCCAGGATTGTCGACTCCAGCCCGCCATGCGCGGTGGATGCCGAGGTGAAAGCCGTTGCAACCAGGTCAACGAGTTTGCCCTGCGCCCACAGCCCACCGGTTGTGTCGAGGAAAGTCTTCATCTGACTAGCCGGGCCGCCAAATCGCGTGGGTGAACCGATCGCGACGGCATCAGCCCATTCGAGATCGTCCAGCGTTGCGACCGGATCATTCTTAGTGGTCTCAACGTATTCGGCCCAACGTGGATTCTGTGCAATCGCCTCAGGCGGCGCCAACTCGGGCACTTTGCGCACACGTACCTCCGCGCCCGTCGATGCAGCCCCGTCGCCCATGGCCTGGGCCATCGACCCAAGATTTCCGGTGGCGGAATAGAAAAGAACGGCGACCTTCACGCCTGTTCCGTCGCTCATGCCGCACCCTTCGTTGATGTGTGATTTCGCGCTGCCGGCGGAAACGCCCCGGCACGACCCACCATGGCCGGTGGTTGACGTTCGAGCAATCCGCTTACCCAGGTGGCCGCCTCAACGATGGCATCGCGATCAATGCCCGTGGCGTAGCCCGAACGCGTGACTAAATAGTCCAGGTCTTCAGTACCGATATTACCCGTGGCCGACGGCGAAAATGGGCAGCCGCCAAATCCGCCAGCTGCTGCGTCAAGCACTCGCACGCCGGCCTCGAGAGCGGCTGCTGCATTGGCGTAACCGGTGTTCCGTGTGTTGTGTAGGTGGAAGCGAACAACGGCATCAGGTGCTTCTTGTCGCACCATTGCCGTGAGCGCTCGAACCTGCTGTGGCACACCGACTCCAATGGTGTCGGCAATTGCGATCTCATCTACGCCGGCCTCAGCGAATACCCGCACTACGGCGCGCACCTGGTCGATGCTTACCTCGCCATCGAAAGGGCAACCGAACGCAACTGCCGCGGTGCCGGACACGGGGATACCGGCAGCCTTCGCCTCGGCAATCATGGCCTTTGCGGCCTCAAGCATGCCGGCGACATCGATGTTCTGATTCGCCATCGACATACCGTCGGTGGAGGGCACGACCACGTTCACTTCGTCAACGCCATTCGAAAGGGCGCGTTCATTACCGCGCCGATTAAGCACCAAGCCGCTATAGCTCACACCCGGGTAGCGCGTGATCCCCGCCATCACCTCATCCGCCCCGGCCATCTGCGGAACTGCCTTCGGGTTGACAAAGCTCACCGCCTCGATCCGGCGAACTCCGCTCGCCGACAGTCGGTTGATCAGGGTGATCTTGTCGTCGACGGACAGTGAGATCTTCTCGTTTTGAAGTCCGTCGCGTGGGCACACCTCAAGAATGGTGACGCGTTCAGCGGCAGTTGCATTTCCAGTGACCATGACGCCATTGTGGACCCTCTTCGTATACAAGTCCACCGATGAGGCCATATCTGACACATCAAATTTCGCCGGATTTATGAGACTTTAGCCAAGATGACCCCGAAAATTAACTAGTCAGGTAGCCTCCAGACTCGCTAGGTTGTATACATCTAGGTCTAATCAACCATCCGCAATGAGTTTCCACCTCACCGTCCCTCGGAGATGACATGACGCAGCACACCACCCGCACCGGCAAGGGAACGGGCCCGGGAGCCCTGGCCGACGTTCGTGTCATCGAACTCGGCCAACTGCTCGCCGGCCCCTACTGCGGGCAACTGCTCGGTGACCAGGGTGCCGAAGTCATCAAGATCGAGGACCCGGCCACCGGGGACCCCATGCGTCAGTGGGGCCGCGAAAAGCCCTATGGACGATCGCTGTGGTGGCCAATCGTGGGGCGCAACAAGAAGTCAATTACCGCAAACCTGCGCACCCCAGAGGGCCAGCAAATCGTCCGCGATCTCATCGCTGATGCGGACATCCTGCTGGAAAACTTCCGCCCGGGCACGCTCGAGAAATGGGGGTTGAGTTATGAGGAACTCAGTGCCATCAACCCCGGCCTGATTCTTGTTCGCGTCAGTGGTTTTGGGCAAACCGGGCCCTACGCGCCACGCGCCGGCTATGCCAGCATCGGTGAGGCCATGGGTGGCTTGCGCTACGTCGTGGGCGATCCTGATCGCCAACCGTCCCGAACGGGAATTTCCCTCGGTGACTCCCTGGCCGCAACGTTCGCCACTCTAGGTGCGCTGTCTGCGCTGCACAGCCGCGAGAGCACCGGTCGCGGTCAGGTCGTCGATGCCTCCATCTACGAGTCGGTCTTCGCCTACATGGAATCCCTCATCCCCGAGTGGGAAATTGGTCAATACCAGCGTGAACGCACAGGACCCACGCTGCCTAACGTGGCCCCCAGCAACGTTTACCCAACGATGGACGACGACTCGGTCCTCATCGCCGCAAATATGGACACCGTTTTTCGGCGTCTGGCCGTCGCGATGGATAAGCCTGAGCTGGCCGAGGATGAGCGCTACGCCACGCACAGCGCCCGCGGCGGAAACGCCGCGGAACTTGACCAGATCATTGGCGACTGGGCGGCGGGCTGGGCCGCAGATGCCCTGCTGGAGCACCTAGTCGAACACGGCATTCCATCAGGGCGCGTTTACACCGCCAAGGACATTTTGGCCGATCCTCACTTTGCTGCTCGTGAGGCGATCGTGCGCCTGCCCGACAAGACATTCGGTGAATTTCCGATGCAAAACGTCTTCCCGAAGTTGTCGGATACACCCGGTGAGGTCAAGTGGGTCGGACCCGATCTCGGTGAGCACAATACTGAGGTTTACCAGGGCATCTTGGGTTACGACGATGCTCGCATGGCCGACTATCGCGAACGCGGAATTATCTAGCGTGACCTCCCCCGTAAGCGGGACGCTACTGCTCGTACATGAAGCGGTAGAGCTCCGGGCGGCGGTCGGCCCAGACCGGCCACGCGGAACGAGCCTTATCGACCACGCTCATGTCGAGTTCGGCATGCAGGATGACCGGCTGTTCATGGCCGGGGGCTTCGGCGAGCACCTCGCCGGTGGGCGAAATGATGCAGGAGCGGCCAAAGTAATCGGTCGTGTGACCCTTATGTGTTTCGATGCCGGCACGGTTGGACGCTGCAACGAATACGCCGACCTCCATGGCCCGAAGGCGCAGGTCGTCGACGAACAACGATTCACGCCAGCCAAACGACGACACGATCGCCAGCACAGCGTCTGCACCCATGGTGCGATTAGCCAGCCACACCTCAGAAAATGCTCGGTCGTAACAGATGAGCGCACCCCAGCGGATGCCATCGATCTCAAACGTCATCGGAGAGGGCCCGGGTGTGCAGTACGAGGCCTCGTCAACGGTCAGCGTTCCCGAGAAAACCGCCGGTGCGGTCAGCTTGCGAAAGGCTTTGTACCGCTGACCGTCTGGGCCCACGCCGTCAATCACAGCGCCGTCACGACCAAGAACCACCATGGCGTTGTAGACCACGCCGTCATCGCCAATCTCGGCCATACCAAACACGATGTTGACGTTCAGTTCACGAGCAAGAGCCGCAAAGAACTCGGTGGAGTGTCCCCCGACCGGTTCGGCCCAGTCCTTGGCGTCGGGATCAAAGGGGCCCGAGGCGAAATAGGGGGTGGTGCACAACTCGGGCAGCACGATGAGGTCGGTTCCACTCTCGGCGCTTTGGCGCACAAGGTCACCGAGCATGGTCAAGTTCTGGCCTACATCTGGTCCGCATCCCCCGGATTGAACAACCGATACCCGCATGTGGGAGCTCCCTTAGGTTTTGTCGATCAACTTTTCTACGGTAAAGATGCCCAGGCATCTTCGTTTCCCGTGATCGTACACAGTCTGACTCGACGAGGGACGTTACCTGATGGAAACAATGAGGGTTTACAACGATTTGGTCATTCCCCTAGGCAGTACCGCCCCGGATCTTGTATACAACTGAACAAGTCAATTGAGTGGAGACCCGCATGTCGATGACCACGTCGGTCGAAGAGCAAAAGAAAGCCCAGCGCGCCGGTGTAACCGCGCGCCGGGTGCAGGCCTACGCCATCCTCGTGGCCTGGGCCGTCCTCATCTTGATCTTTACCCTCCTGCTACCCGACACCTTTCTGACCGTTCAGAACTTCACCGCTATCGCGAACTCAAAGACGGCAACAGTGCTGTTAACCCTCGGTCTCGTATTCGCGCTGGCAGCCGGGGAGTTTGACCTATCGATTGGTGCCAGCCTGTCACTGGGTGCTGCCGTTCCGGCATGGCTGTATTCCGCTCACGGAATTCCGGTTGTCGTGGGCGTGGGTATTGCCCTGGCAGCCGCGGTGCTCTTTGGACTTCTCAACGGCATGCTCTCGGTGCGATATTCGATACCCTCCCTGATCGTCACGCTCGGTACGGGCACGGCACTGCTGGGAGTGGTGGCCGGCCTGGTAGGCAACAGCACGATCTCGGTCAAAGGTGACTGGTGGAATGACTTCGTCAGCCACAAGACCTTCGGTCTGTACACATCGTTTTGGTTCGTCCTGCTGGTGGCTTTCATCGTGTGGTACGTGCTGCAGCACACCCCGGTGGGGCGACACCTGTACTTCGTGGGTCAGGGCCGTGAGGTTGCTCGCCTGGCCGGTATTCGAGTCAACTCCTACCGCTATAGCTCACTTGTGCTGTCGGCGACCATGGGCGCCCTCGCCGGCGCAATCTTGCTGGGCAATACCGGTGCCGTGCAGGCGCGCGTGGGCCAAGCATTCATCCTGGCCGCATTCGCCGCCGCCTTCTTGGGTAGCACCGCCATCGTTCCCGGTCGCTTCAACGCCTGGGGCACCGTGGTGGCCGTGTACTTCATTGAAACCGGTATCACCGGTCTACAGCTCCTAGGCTTCCAAGCCTGGGTATCAGATGTCTTTTATGGCACGGCTTTGGTGGTTGGCGTTCTCGTTGCCACCTTGGCCACTCGTTTACGATCGCGCCTTTCGGCTCGATCGACCTCAGAGGAAAGGAAATAAGTATGAAGAAGCGCAGTTTGCGGCGCTCCCTCGGGCCGATCGCAGCCCTCGGGGCAGCATCGCTCGTGCTTGCTGCCTGTGGTGGCAGCGACAGTGGAGATAGCACCACCTCCGCTGCACCGTCCCCGACGGAAACCTCAGCAGCACCCACCGAGTCCCCGGCCGCCGATGGCGTCGCCGAGGCTCTGGCACGCTACGACGCGGCCAAGGCACCGATCACCTTCACCTACCCGGGCGAAGCATTTGACGCTGGCGCCACGGCAAACGGCAAGAACGTCGCCATCATCTCTGTCGATGACCGCATCCCGGTACTCGCGCAGTGGGGCGACACGATCGAGGCTGGATTCACCGAGTACGGCGTCAACACGACCCGCTCTTCGGCTGACTTCGACATCGAGGCCATCCCCGGCCTGTTCAACCAGGCCGTCTCGGCCGGCGTTGACCTCATTGTCACCAACGCCATTCCCGGCGCCCTCATCCCCTTCAATGAGGTTGGCGATATCCCCGTCATGACCACCAACCAGACAGCCAAGCCCGGTGTGGCTCCGGCTGCCGGTGTCATCACCGACGTCTCCTTCGACTACACGATCCCGGCCCGCCTGATGGCCGACTGGTACATCGTGAACTCCAACGGTGGCGCCGACGGTGAAGCCCTCACCTTCGCCTCAGAGGGTCAGGCTTCCAGCCCGATCATGGTTGAAGAGATCAAGGCTGAGATCGCCGAACTGTGCCCCGACTGCGTCGTTGATTACCGCGATGCCCAGTTGGGCACCTGGCAGGATGGCGTGTTGGCTAGCGAGACGCGAAATGCGCTCACCGCCAACCCGAACCTGAAGTTCCTGCTACCCATCTATGACGGCATGACCATCGCCGGCACCGATCCTGGCATCACCGATGCCGGTAGCGATGCCACCCAGGCCTCCTTCAACGCCACCCCCGTGGTGATGCAGGGCATCGGCTCGACCAGCGTTCTGATGGATGTTGGCTGCCCCAATGACTGGTTCAGCTTCGCCACGGTTGACGCTTCCATGCGTATCTGGGCCGGTGCACCGCTGATCGATGATTACGCCATCACCTGCCGCGTGTTCGATACCACGAACATCGGCGAGATTGATCCTTCAGTCGAGAACTCCAGCAACTGGTATGGCATTGACTTCCTTAAGGAGTTCAAGTCCTACTGGGGCGCTCCCGCCTGATCGATTGAATTGATGAGCAGTCACCATTCGTGATTGCTTTCTAGCACTCAAGGGAAGGGAACGTGGTGACCGAGACAGTCCTTGAACTACACGGCCTATCCAAGACCTTTGGCGCAACGCGTGCCCTGGCCGACGTGGACTTTGATGTTCGCGCGGGCGAGGTGCACGGACTCGTTGGGCGTAATGGTTCGGGTAAGTCGACGTTGATCAAGGTGCTGAGCGGTTACCACGTTCCTGACCCGGGTGGTCGCCTGATCATCGGCGGCGACACCGTTCCGCTTCCGGTTACCGGGCGCGCGGCAGCCGAGCACGGCCTGGTCTTCGTGCATCAGGACCTCGGCCTGGTTGGCGCCTACAGCATTCTTGAGAACATCCGCTTGAACTCCTGGTCGTCCAAAGGGTTTGAGCGCATTCATTGGAAGGCAGAGCGCGCCTCGGTCGAGGAGGAACTCTCGCGCTTCGGGCTCGTCGCCAACCCCGACACCCCCATTGATTCGCTCTCGCAGGTTGACCGAGCCATCGTGGCCATCGTTCGCGCTATGCATCACCTGGGCGTCAGCGGCGACGGCACCGGCGATGCCAGCGGCAAGGTGCTCGTTCTTGATGAACCCACCGCCTACCTGCCCACAGATTCGGTTGAACGTCTCTTTGACGCCGTACGCGCAGTGGCAGCGACCGGCGCCGGCGTCGTGTTCGTCAGTCACCGGACCGATGAGGTGCTCAACATCACCGACCGCATTACCGTTCTTCGCGACGGTAAATTGGTCGATACGGTCGTTACTGCCGACACCGACGAGGACGCGCTCGTCGCCTTGATCCTCGGCCGCGCACTTGACTCCTTTTACCCCGACCCTGTGCAGACTCCACCAGGTGAGCGTGTCCTCACCGTCGAGGGGCTCACCGGTGCCCTGGTCAAGGATCTTGACCTCACCGTCGACCGGGGCGAAATCGTCGGCCTCACCGGCCTCATGGGCGCGGGCCACGATGAAATTCCCTACTACATTTTCGGCGCTCGTGATGCCGTAGCCGGTCACGTCAACGTCAACGGCGACGACCTTCCCATTGCCAAGTCGACACCCACCGACGCGATCGCTGCAGGCGTGGCGCTGTTGCCGGCAGATCGACTGAACCTGTCCGGCTCAGCAGCAGCCTCAGTCGAAGACAACGTCGCCCTGCCAGTGCTCAAGAAGTACTTCGCTCGTGGCCGCCTTCAACTGGCTGTGGTGCGTGATCGCGTGGGTGGCCTGATGACCGACTTCGATGTGCGACCGGCAGTGCCAAGTCTGGAATTCAGTGCGCTCTCCGGGGGTAACCAACAAAAAGCGCTCCTGGCGAAATGGTTGCAGATGGAACCGTCCTTGCTGCTGCTGCACGAGCCCACCCAAGGTGTGGACGTGGGTAGCAAGGCAGATATTTTCTTGCGCATCACAGATTCGGCTGAGGCCGGCACGGCCGTGGTCATTGCCAGTGCCGAGCACGAAGACCTCGCCAACCTGTGCACGCGAGTCCTGGTATTTGACAGTGGCCGCGTCGTGGGCGAGCTCAAGGGCAGCGAACTATCGGAGGAACGCATCCTTGAGTTGTGTTACCGAGGCGGACGCGAAGCCGGAATCACCGCCGCTTCCACGGATAATGCAGCCCAGAGGACTTTCCGCTGGCGCCCGCACCGGGTGGGCTACGGCGACTAATCGCTGGGCTTGACCGCTTCGACCTCAAGGCGCACATAATCAACAACCCGGTCGGCCATGATTGAGGCGACCTGCATGCGTTGAATCTCGGTTAACCGATGCAGCACGATGCTGCGCAGGTAGTCGGCGTACACCAAATCGTCGTCAAACTGCGTTGGCGTCTGGCGTAGTTCAACCGTGACCGGCTCAAGTCCGGCTGCGCGAAGGTGACCCAGCGTCTCGTCAACTCCGGCATAGTGCCAACTAGGCAGCAATGGCGTAGCTCCCACCTCGTCAACAGCCGCGAGGAGACGGGTGAGGTTGCCGGCACCACCAGCATCCACGCGGATCACCCCACCGGGCTTCATTGCCGTCGCAGCATGGCTCCACACACGCGAATGGTCGGGGATCCAGTGAAACGCGGCGACCGACATCACCGCATCAACGCTGCCGTCGGTCACCGGCCATGGTTCATCGAGGTTGGCAGCCAGCACTGAAACTTGGCCATCACCAGAGAACCGCTGTTGGAACGCCACGCGCATCGACGGGGAAGCATCCAGGCCGATGATATTTCCCTCTGGTAAGCGACTCAGCGCAAGCTGTGCATCACGGCCAGTACCGCAGCCTGCATCAACAAGGATCTCGCTGCCGGAAAACTCAAAACCGGCCACTACACGAGCGCCCCACTTCTCATGCGGAAGCGGGAGCGAGTCGTACTGGACAGGCTGCCAATTGACACTCATGCGTGCACCACCAAAGTCGATTCGTTTGCTGTCGCGGACGCGACCGTACCGATTCGCGTGAAATTCAACGGAATGTACTCAGGATCAATCGCCGCGAGCAAACCTCCGGAGGTCTGCGGATCAGTGAGCAGCGCCAACGTGACGTCATCAACCGCGTGTATCAAGTCATCTGACACGAAACTCAGATTCGTTGCATGAGCCGTCGTTCGATGACCCCGCTCCAACAGCCTGGTCGCCCCTGGCGCCACCGGAATCGTCGAAGCGTCTACGTGCATCGAAATACCGCCGCCGAGGGTCATTTCCTTGAGGTGCCCAAGGAGCCCGTACCCGGACACATCGGTCACAGCTGACGGTTGTCTGGGCAAGCCTCGCAGTTGTTGCGCATCCTCACGCACCGTGGCACGCATAATCGCAATCGCCGACTCGAAGGAGCCTGACTGCTGGGCAGACACGGCTACGCCGGTACCTATCGGCTTACTCACAACGAGGGCGTCGCCCGGGCGTGCGCCTTGGGCGCGCCAAATCCGTTGCGGATGAACAATTCCTGTCGCACTGATACTAAACAGTGGCGCGGCACTGTGCACCGTGTGTCCACCGACGACGTTGCCTCCGCATTCCTCGATCACCGCTGCGGCTGCCCGAATGATGTCGGCCAGATATGCCGGGTCGGTATCACGCGGAAAGGCAAGAAAGCACAGCGCGCTCGTCAGGTTGGCTCCCATCGCATAGACGTCTGCCACCGCATTGGCCGCCACGATCGCGCCGTAGTCGCTGGGATCCGATATCGGCGGCGGAAACCCATCAATGGTCGTGACCAAGGCCCGCTCGGCATCGAGTCGTTGCACCGCCGCATCATCGGCTTCGACCAAACCGACCATCACGTCTGGCCGAGGATGAGTGGCCCGGGCTTGGCGCACAACGTGTGCAACCAAGCCCGGGGCCGCCTTAGCCGCGCAGCCACCGCATTCGCGGGGCGGGGATGCCAGCATTAGGAGTCTTGACCTCGCCATACATTCACAGCATCGGCCGCATCCTTGGCATCAGCCAAATTCAACACCGAATCGAGAACGCGTTCGGCCACTGACCGTGATGCCACGAGTTCAACGTTCTCCATGAACTTCGCTTCGATGTCCGCCTTGGACAACGGGCGCTCCTCAGCACCACGGTTGATCGCCTCGCGATGACGCAACTCGCGCCCATCGGTCGTACGCAAAATGACCTCACCGCAGAAGTGCTTCGGAAACGTGCCCGTGGGATCAGCCTGATAGGTCACGCGCTCGGCCACCGCAAGCGTTCCACGATCGGCCAGGGCCTCGGGCAACAGTTCGGCAAGGCTGAACCGTCGCTTCGTGGCGGCAGCACCGACCACAAACGGTAGTGAGAACTTCGCATCGTAGTCCGATGCCGGTGTCAACTTTGCTGCTGCTGGCTCACACACGACCGGAATGATCTGCTCAGGCACCAGACACACAACCTCAGCAATATCGTCTGCACCCAAATCATTTTCAGTCACCAGCGCGATCGTTGCATCTGCGAAAGCATGAGTGAAGTGGCAGGCCGGGAAGGGCTTGATGGCCACACGTAGTAGTTCCCAGTCGGTGCCTAGATCGCGAGCGGCGGCTTCGGGATCAACGACATGCCCATTCGGTGTATGGGCGGCGTAGAGGCCAAAACGACCCTCATAGACATCGGGAGGCGACTGCCAACCGGCCTGAGCGAACTGAACCGAATGCAATGCAGTGAGCGCCGCCCAACCCGGATGCATTCGCTTGGTCCAAGCACCAGTGTCGAGGAACTGCAGTGACCCGGCAGCCAGGCTGCCCACAATGCCCTGCGCCGCAGCGATAGTCGACGCATCGCCACCGCTCAGTCGAGCGATTGCGACGGCGGAACCAAATGCTCCGACGAGGCCGGTGGGGTGGAATCCTTTCGCGTGGAATCCGCTATTAGCCCCCGCCCCTACGCGGGCTGAGACCTCGACGGCGATGAGATAACCCAGCAGCAGGTCAGCACCAGACAGGTGATCACGTTCGGCGATCGCCATGGCAGCTGGAAGCGCCGACGCTGATGCGTGGATGACACCCGATGGGTGGGTGTCATCGTAATCGAGGCCGTGCACGAGGATTCCGTTGAGAAGGGCCGCTTGCGCAGTTTCGAGTCGTTGTGCACTAGCGATGACCCCGGCATTGCCCGTGCTTTTCGTGGCCACCGCTGCTACATCGGCAAATTCATCGCGCGTGGATGCAAACGCCAAACCAATACAGTCAAGGATGTGCAGCGCCGCCCGCTCTCGGACGGTCTCTGGCACATCACTCCACTGAACATCGCTGGCCCACGAGCCAATGCGCGCGGCGATCGGATCAACAGACATAACTAATCAGCCTTCCTTCTTCGTTGTAGTGGCCGCACCCGAGGTCTTGCTTGAGTCAAAGCGAAGTCCGAGGGATTCGGCGATCGTCGTACGCTGCACCTCATCGGTGCCGCCGGGAATCCTGAGATTCCTAGCGATCTGAAACAACTTGTTTATCGAGGTGTCGCGCATCACACCGGCACCACCGTGTACCTGTAGCGCCCGATCGGCCACGCGATAGAAACTTTCGTCATTGCTGACCTTCAGAGCGCAAATACGTCGTATCTCATCCGCCGGACGCGGAATGCGGTGCCACGGTCCCGGGGTATCGATGGCCCGGGCTACCTCGAGGGACAGCGAGCGCGCCTGGAGCCAGTCGACGTACATATCGGCGATCATCCACTGAATACCCTGATTGGCTCCCAACGGTTTGCCACCGACCTGCCGCGAGGTGACGCGTTCGAGGCTTTTCTCGATCAGATATTTGCTCCAGCCCGAACACATACCGGCTCGTCGCATTCGCGTGTAGTTGAAGGACATCACCGCGATGTCAAACCCTTGTCCGACCTCACCGAGAATTGCGCTTTCTGGTAGCACGAGATCATCAAAATGAATCTCACCGGTGTACCCATCACCGAACATGGTCTGATACAGACCACCGAGTCGATAGCCGTTCTTTTGGGCCTCGCGGGCATCGAACATGAAATATGTAAATGCCTTTCGGCCCCCACCTTCGTCTGTCATGGCCAGGATCTGAGCCACGTCCGCGTCGAAGTAATTGGTGATGTACGCCTTGGAACCATTCAGCACCCAGTCGCTGCCCTTGCGCGTGGCCCGAGTCTTCATGTCGAACAGATTGCTACCAGCGCCTGACTCGGTGACGCCGTGTAATGATGTTTTTTGACCCTTGACCAGTGGGTCGGTGAACTCGTCGCGCTGATGGTCGTGGGCGAATAGGAGTCTCGGGGTCGCTCCTTCTGACCACGACAGCAGGGCTGGATTGAGCCCAACTCCATAAGAGTAGACAAGTTCCTCGATGTAGATCATGTCCTCACGGCCGTAGCCACCGCCACCGAGGTGCTCGGGTAAATGGGCGCTGTACACACCCGCTTCGCCGGCAGCACGCATGATTTCGCGCCGAGCCGCAATGATTTCTGGGTGTAGGCGACCATCAGAGTCGAGAAATTGCCGTTCATCATCAAGCCGATGGCGCAGTGCTTCTTCACGCGGGGCAACCACATTGTCGTATAGCCCGCGAACCGTCCCGAGCACGTCAGCCAGGCGATCGGGGGGGGCGCTGTCTTCGGCAAGAACGCTTGTGCCTGGATCCGTCTTCTTTGTCATGTACCTATGCTCCTGGGGGGGAAGGGTGGGAAGGAAATAACGCCGGCATCGCCGCAACGGCGAGCGGTTGTGCTGCGGTGACATACGCACCGGGTCTGTGTCCGATGAAGAACGGACGCCGAGCTGCTGAGTACAGCGTCGGGGAGATATCGCGTGCGCGCAGTTGTCCGAGATCGCCCCTGCGGCAGGTTCGCTCACCGAATGATTCGGTGTCATCGGGGCGAACGTCTGGGCCGCACAACACCAACGGCGTCGGGTCGCCGCTATGGAGTAGCGAGGTCACCGACGGGGTTGCGTGATCGCCGGTCACCATAACCGTGGCGCGGGAGGCGAAATCTAAGACGGGCGCAAGGGCAGCATCACAGGCTTCGATGACCGCCGCCTTGAACCGTGGGTCTTTTGTGTGGCCGGCTTCATCGGTGGCCTTGGTGTGGACATGCAAGAAGCCGATGTCATCGCCCAAAGCATCGCCCGCGGCTAATACTCGTTCGGTCAATCCCATGGTGGGGTCGTTATCGGTCGGGGACACTTCAATACTGGACATCTCCAGCGCACCGGCCAGTCCACGGTAGAGCGCACTACTCGGGAACATCATGCCGTCAACACCGACAAGATCGCGAAAGGACATCGGCGCGTTCATGCGCGATGCCCATTTGGTTGTTGGCACATCGAAAGTCGCTCCCTGACTGATCAACTCTTGTCGAGCATCGATCAGAAAGCGTTGCAGGGCAGCCGCGGTGCGCTCGGCTTCCAACAGTCGAGTTCCCCCGGCAGCGGTCGCCTCAACTAGCGGCACCGGCTGCATCCACGGATGAACATGCTCGAAAAGGGGATCAGTATCGGAAACCTCAATCGACTCGGCGCCATCGGCGATGAGCACCCACTCGGCCGTTCGCAATGGGCGTAATTCAAACCGAATGCCATCGTAGGTGTGGGCACCGGCAAGATCTGTTAACACGTCACCCAACCGAGCTGCCTCCGCTGAGTCGTCGCGACCCGCACGACCGGTGATCCAGACCCGTTGATCATCGGTCTGACCTGCACGCAGAGCCAGATGCCACATCGGTACTCCCCAGGGCACCTGCGCGCCGACCCCGATCAACTCTAGAACGGCTCGGCCCGGGAAGGCGATATCGCTCAGGCCGAACATCTCCCAATGCGAGCGTTCACTTGAGGTGGCCCACCCCGGACCGAAGGGAACGTGCACACCGGAAACCCCGCGCCGCACTAGTTCATCGAGCACAGGGGTGCGGGCGTACTCAGCCGGAGTCTGACCACCGAGATCAGAACATGCGCGATCCCCAAGGCCGTCCAAGACGATCAGCAAGACCGGAAGGGCATCGTCGGTCATCTGCATATCCATCATCCGGCCGATCTCCCGCTGTCTGGCAATACGGGCTCTAGCATTCCCACGATGCTCCCCGGCACCAGCATCTGCCAGGCAGCATCGTTATCACCGGCTAGCGATGCGCGAATGTCGCTGGCACGCAACGGCTTTGATGATCCAGGTTGCACATCACGCACCTCGTATCCGCCATCACGGAGCCGCTCCACTTTCGATCGCTCCCAAGGTGTGTAGACGCGCACGAACTGTATGGCATGAAGAGGTATGTACTGTGCCCAAACACTCGGTTCATCGAGTGGAAACGGCACCACCTCAACCCGATCTACCAGACCGCACTCACCTAAGGCCGCCGTGATCATGCGGTACCGCTGCCAATATGTGTACGGATTGGCCTCCGGCTTGTGCCGGTGGGCTGAGTTTGGATGCGCCTGCAAAGACCGCGAATCCGGATTAGTCACACCGATCACCACACGATCGAACTCACCAAGCGCACGTTGTACTAACTCAAGGTGTTCGACGTGGAACGGCTGAAACCTCCCCGTGACCGCGGCCAAAGAGGTCACTTCACCAGCGCATCCAGACGCTTTGCAGCCGACTCGGCACTCGTCAGGTCGGCATAACGGCGCTCAACATCGCGCATGTTGTCGGCATGGGCCGTGGGTTCTTGGTCGCCGCATGCGTCTTCCACCACAATCGTGCGGAATCCATTGCTGAACGAGTCGATGATCGATGCGCGAACGCAGCCAGAAGTTGTAACACCGGCGATCAAAACGGTATCGACTCCACGGTTACGCAAGACGGTACTCAGGTCAGTGCCGAAAAATGCTGAGGGATAACGCTTCACGAGGTAGATGTCACCCTCGCCCCAAAGGCTCGGCACAATCTCAGCGGCGTAGGAACCCAGCTCGATGTCACGCAGACTCGGCACTTTCCAGTTTGTGAACTCATCATCGTGGCTCCACGCAACAGCCGTGTGCACGATGGGAATGCCCGCTGCACGACCGGCATCAAGGAGGACCTTGGCATTCTTAACCGCACCCGCGATGTGTTCGCTTCGTCCGGTGGCGAACTGGGGATCACAAAAGGCTTGCTGGAAATCAACGGCAACGATGGCCGGGCGTTCACCCCAACCCACCGGGGTAATTCCGTAGCCAGCCTCGGCGAACTCATCAGTAGACATGGTCACTCCTTCTCTCACAGCCCCTCAGGCGTAGGCGTCCGAAGCGCCCGCATTTTGTATACAACATTACAGACTACCGCGCACTCTGCCACACAATATGGGGGTCAAGGTCGCAGTTCGCGGAAAAGGTGTGTACAAATAGACCCGTGAGTGACTTTGACCTTTACGCCTTGCCCGATGAATATCAGCAGCTCCGCGAGACGGTGCGCGATTTAGCCGATAACAAGATCGCCCCGCACGCAGCCGAGGTCGACGAGGAAGCCCGCTTCCCACGCGAGGCTCTCGACGCCCTTGTTGCCGCCGACTTACATGCAGCCCACGTGCCCGCGGCCTACGGCGGCCAAGAGGCCGATGCGCTCGCGGTGTGCATCATCATCGAGGAAGTAGCCCGCGCCTGCGCGTCTTCTTCATTGATCCCCGCGGTCAATAAACTCGGTTCGATGCCGGTGCTGCTTGCTGGTTCGGAGGAGATGAAGCGCGAGCACCTACCGGCCCTGGCCAGTGGCGAGGCGATGTACAGCTACTGCCTGTCAGAGACCGACGCTGGTTCAGACGCTGGTGCCATGCGAACCAAGGCGGTCGCCAAAGGCGATACCTGGGTGTTGAACGGCTCTAAGAAATGGATCACCAACGCTGGTGAAAGCAAGTACTACACCGTCTTGGCGCTCACCGATCCCGATAAGGGCACCCGCGGAGGTATCACTGGATTCCTGGTGAGCACCGACGATGAGGGCGTGTCCTTCGGCGCCAAAGAGCGCAAACTCGGCATCAAAGGATCCCCAACGCGCGAGGTCTACCTCGAAAACGTCACGATCGGTGATGATCGCCGCATCGGTGAGGTTGGCGCTGGGTTTTCACTGGCCATGAACACCCTCGACCACACCCGCATTACGATCGCGGCCCAGGCGCTCGGCATCGCCCAGGGCGCCCTTGATGCGGCTGCCGATTACGCCAAGGTGCGGGAGCAGTTTGGCAAGCCGATCGCACAGTTCCAGGGCGTTCAGTTCATGCTTGCTGACATGGCCATGAAACTAGAGGCGGCGCGGCAGTTGACCTACGCCGCAGCCTCGAGCAGCGAGCGCAATGATGCCCAACTGACCTTCCTGTCTGCGACGAGCAAGGCGTTTGCCTCCGACGTTGCTATGGAGATCACCACCGATGCAGTCCAGGTCCTCGGTGGATCGGGATACACCCGGGATTTCCCGGTCGAGCGCATGATGCGCGATGCGAAGATCACCCAGATCTATGAGGGCACCAACCAGGTTCAACGCATTGTTATCGCCCGCCAGTTACTCGGGAGGGCCTGATCGGCCCACCTGCTGCTCCGCGAGGAGCGCTCGCCGTCTTGATGGCGGCCGTTGCGGCGCAATTGAGCGTGTCTGCTCTGCAGCAGGGCCTGCCTTCGCTGGGGCCCATTTTGCAGTCCACTTTCGATCTGGACACGGCGGGGACCGGGTTACTGCTGGGAATTGGCAGTCTTGGGACCGCAGTCGCCGTTACCTTGTGGGGCCGTCTCACCGATCACACCTCCGATCGTTTCGTGGCGATCGTCGGACTTCTACTCACCGCCGGTGCTCTATCTGTTGCCGGTTTCGCAGCGTCGCTTGGGTCGCTGTGGGGAACAGCGATTGGTCTTATCGGGGCCGGCCTCACCGCCGCTGCACCCACCGTGGCTTTGACCAAGAGCGTCGTGCGCGCCTTTACCGACACCGATCGGATCGGTCTGGCCTTTGGTGTTCGACAGGCTGCGGTGCCCCTGGGCGGGGTCACCGCCGGACTAGTCCTTCCCCTAGTGGCTTTGAGTATTTCACTCGCAGCAGCGCTGTGGACCATGTCGGCTCTACTCCTGCTCGCCGCGGTCCTTGTCGCCCTCACCGTGCACAGCGATCGAGTGCGGGCAACTGCTCGGCCCCCGTTGGGAGCCACGCCCTGGCGGCCGGTCTTGCCGCTGTTCGCCGCCAGTGCGCTTTACACCGCAACCCAGATCGGGCTCGTCTCGCTACTCACCTTGTATCTGGTGACTGCACGCGACTGGTCGCCTGAGGCCGCGGCCCTCGCGTTTTCCTTCGTCATGGGTGCCACCATCGCGCTGCGCGTGACGATCGGGTTCGCGGCTGATCGATGGCCACTGCGCCGCATGGCACTGTTTAGGACGACCGGCCTCATAACGGCCGTTGTGTTGCTGCTTGCTGCCTGGACCAATCCTCAGCCGATCTCGGTCACGCTTCTCATCATCGCGTCAATCATGGGAATGGGTTGGAATTCGCTCGCCTTCACGATGACCGTTTCGCTCGTGCCGGCCGACCGAATGGGTACGAGCCAGGGGGCCTTGAACGCGATCATCTTCACCTCATGGGGACTGGCTCCGATCGTGACATCACGAGTGGTGGAGGCCACCTCATGGCCGGTTGCCTGGGTGGTCCTCGCGCTGCTTTCTGTAGCAGGGGCATTCATTGCCCGGGCTCGTCTTGAGCCTCGGCGGCGGTCCAGCAGCCACGTACACTAGGCCAGATGCCAGGTCGTGGGATCCGTAACTACTTGAGCGTCAGTCTGACGTTGGGGTTGACGCTGGGTCTTGGCCTGACCCTGACGGCATGCTCGACGAGCCCGGATGACACAGCCGCCTCATCCACCGCGCCCACAGCATCGTGTGATGAGGATTCAGTGGCGTCTGTCATCCAAACCGACGTCAATGACACGTACCCGGGCGCCACCTTCGTCTCGTTGGAGTCCTTCGAGTGTGCTGATGGCTGGGTATACGCCCGCGCATTGGTTGATACCTCCGGGGTTGTGGTGCCCACTGCATTTTTCTTGCAGACCGTCGATTCAACGTGGGTACCCAGATCCATTAACGATATCTGCGCTGATCCGGTTGATGCATCAACCGTGCCACCCTCTATCTATTTGGCCGCGTGCGGCGTTCCTGAGTAGCGGCGAGGGGGTCATCCACTCCAGGCAGTTCGCGGGTGATACCGTCTCGTTCGCACTACGCGCCGCTAGCTCAACTGGCAGAGCAGCGGACTCTTAATCCGCGGGTTCGGGGTTCGAGTCCCTGGCGGCGCACCCGTTACCGTCTTGTTCGTCTTTCCGTACATCCAACACTTCCCTTACACCCAACAGTTGTGGCTGCCTACACTCCTGCCATGGATGCCCACGAGCAGGAGCGCCTGCCGTATCGCACGTCCACCGGCAATCGAGTGGTGGCCGGCATCCAAACACTGATCGCAATTATCGCCCTCGCCACGGCATTTGCCTTTGGCGCTGATGCGACTTGGGACCTCACGACTATCCTGGCCTCTCTGGGCCTGATCATCTTCGGCGGAATCTCGGCCTACCTGCTGGCCACCGGTGGCTCAATGAACGATGTAGCCACCAAAGGTGTGCCGAGGCCGGTACTGAGCCGATTGCTCGGATTCATTGCGGCAGGTATGTTCGCCGGACTCTTCATCGCCACCATCGTCGTAGCCAGCGCCGATACTTGGACGCGATCAAATATTTTGGTGAGTGGCCTGTGTGCCTTTTTGTTCATCTACAACCTCGCCAACGCATCGATCGCTAACGCCCAAGTGTTTCGCATGAGATCGCTAGGGCGTTGACCCCGTGCGCACCAGGCGAAGCATCGATATCAATGCCGACATCGGTGAACTCACCGACGGCGGTGTGACCGATGCCGAGTTAATGCCCCTCATCACCAGCGCCAACATCGCTTGTGGTGGTCACGCCGGTGACGGAGAAACTATGCTTCGCTCCTGCCTGGCAGCACAGGCTTCCTCGGTCGCTATCGGGGCTCAAATCTCCTACGTCGATCGATCAACCTTCGGGCGAAGACGACTCGACATTCCTCGGTCCCAACTCGCTGGGCAATTACGGGATCAACTAGCAGCCCTTTCAGAGCAGGCAGATCGCGCCCACACGCAGGTGCAATACATCAAGCCACACGGTGCGCTCTATCACGCGTGTCTCGATGACTTCGAGACCGCCGAGGTTGTTGGTGAACTCGCTGCCGAACACGATCTCGGCATCCTGACGATGCCCGAGGGAGCACTTCGACAATGGTCTACCGCCCGAGGTATCCGGGTTTTCGCCGAAGCATTTCTCGACCGGGGATATGCACGCGATGGTCGCCTGCATTCAAGAACTCATCCCCAGGCACTGTTGACTGCACATGAGGTGGGGGTGCGGCTAGATGAATGGCACGAGGTCGACTATCTGCAAGCGGAAAGCCTGTGTGTGCACAGCGATACGCCAGGTGCCGCGCACATCGCTCGCATCGCGAGAGATCACCTGAAAACCATGGGTGTGTCGGTCCGTGCCTTCATTGACCAATCGGCGATCGACCAATGACGCCGATTTATCTTTACGCCCCGGACACCGCCCTGATTCGCCATGCTCGTCCGGTCGATCTGATTCATGCGATGCGAACGCGAACCGCGAGCCAGGGCATCGAGTGGATTCCTGCCGAGGATTCAGTACTGGTGCGCGCAGTAGGGATTGACCTGCGAACTTACTTATCCGAGGTAGCCGATCTCATCAATGCTGATGATTTATCGGTTACCCACCCGGCCACTGACACTGACACTGACACTGA
>Ga0129324_10000225_pt1 | contig 40753 bp, 43 predicted proteins | sample CPBDNA_7_FD_96879 | JGI IMG/M metagenome (GOLD analysis project Ga0129324, IMG submission 96879) | Freshwater to marine salinity gradient microbial communities from Chesapeake Bay, USA - CPBay_Spr_15_0.2_DNA | ecosystem: Environmental > Aquatic > Marine > Coastal | place: USA: Chesapeake Bay...
AAGAAAAAGGCACTTATATCTGAAAGCCTCATAAATAATAGTGGCCGAACTGTAATTTAACAAATGACACTCAGACTTCAAATCGTTTAATAGTTCTTTTATAGATATGCGCTTCATCTATTACAGCAGTTGAAAAATCAATACTTTTATATATAGATTTATGGTGCCAGCAGCATACTAACCTCTAAAGACAAATACATCTTCATAACAATAAACTAACTTAAATACTATTAAACCAAAAATAGAACATCTAAATACTTTTCCAAAGATGTAGAACTATATACTCAGTGGTGAACATTGATTATTTTTGACTGTATACAGCCGACAAGCCAATTATCTATGATTGCGCATTAAAGGTAGCTGTTATAGAGCTATTTCATGAGTGTCGGTTGCATAGTATTCCCGAGAGTATTAGATACTGTGTTGATATGATCGCATTGCTAGATATGATCGCATTGCTAGAGGTTGTGAGTTGATTAGTGACATGACTAAGTGTGATTTCAACAGCTGAAACTACACATGCACCAATGCAAGTTTATGAGTGTTTAAGGAATTTATTTGACGGTTTCTATAACCATAAATAATCTCCCAATATATGGTATATGTGGATTATTTCTGGCGGAGAGCGAGGGATTCGAACCCTCGATACAAGTTTACCCCGTATGCTTCCTTAGCAGGGAAGTGCCTTCGACCACTCGGCCAGCTATCCGTTTTACAGCTTATTTAGTGCTTTACAAGGGCGCGATATTACGCGAAACCCGTATTAAAATCAATGAAAAAATGCAAAGTTGAGTTGAATGCTAGGCAGTTTCGAGCTCAAATGCTTGATGGAGTACGCGTACGGCTGGTTCCATATACTTTTCTTCGATGACAACTGCAATTTTGATTTCGCTGGTTGAGATCATTTGTATGTTGATGCCTTCTTCAGAGAGTGTTCTGAACATCTGACTTGCGATGCCAACGTGTGAACGCATCCCCACACCAACGATTGAGACTTTAGCAATGTTGTCGTCACCTTTTATCTCACGCGCGTGTATCTTTGCTTGTACTTTGTCGCGAAGGATGGCGAGTGCTTTGCTCATTTCGTTTTTGTGAACGGTAAAGGTAAAGTCTGTGGTGCCATCAGCGCCTTGGTTTTGAATAATCATATCCACATCAATGTTGGCATCCGCAATTGGGCCTAAGATTTGATAAGCAATGCCTGGGGTGTCGGGTACGCCTAATATGATTACTTTTGCTTCATCACGGTTAAACGCGATGCCAGAAATGAGTGGGTTTTCCATGTTGTTGTCCTTGCTGTCTTCTTCGAATGTAATCAGTGTGCCTTCGCCTTCGTCTTGGAAGCTTGAAAGGACACGTAATTTTACTTTATATTTGCCAGCAAACTCGACTGAGCGTGTTTGTAGCACTTTGCTGCCTTGGGAGGCGAGCTCTAACATTTCTTCAAAGGTAATTTTGTCTAGGCGCCTTGCTTCTGGGACGATGCGTGGGTCGGTGGTGTAGACGCCATCAACATCGGTGTAGATTTGACATTCATCAGCTTTGAGTGCTGCAGCTAAGGCAACCCCAGTGGTGTCAGAGCCGCCACGGCCTAATGTTGTAATATTGCCTTGCGCATCGCAGCCTTGAAAGCCAGCCACGACAACGATATATCCTTCAGCTAAATCTTTTTGCATATTGTGACCATCAATATTGATGATGCGGGCTTTGCCATGCGATTCGTCGGTCAAGATTTTGACTTGTGAGCCAGTGTAACTTTTCGCTTTGTAGCCTAGTTCTTGTAAGGCGAGACAGGTCATGCCGATGGTCACTTGCTCGCCAGTGGATACAATGACATCGAGTTCGCGCGGGTTAGGGTTTGGCGTGATTTCTTGGGCGAGCGCTATTAAGCGATTGGTTTCACCTGACATCGCGGAAACAACTACGACAATTTGATGCCCTTTTTGCTTAAAGCGCCCAACGCGGTTTGCTAAGCTGCGAATGCGGTCTGCATTTGCGACCGATGTGCCACCATATTTTTGTACGATTAATGCCATGATTTTTGTGTGTTCAATTTCTGTTAGTGTGATGTTTTTTGTTTAATCCAGTCGTGTACGCTGGCTAATGCTTGTGGTAATTGACTGGCGTCAGAGCCTCCAGCCATGGCCATATCTGGTTTGCCGCCACCTTTGCCGCCGACCTGCGAGGCAACGTGGTTGACGAGTTCGCCTGCTTTTAAGGCGGGAATTAAGTTTTTGCTGATGCCCGCTGCGATGCTGACTTTGCCATCATTGACACTGGCTAGGACAATGGCTGCTGATGGCAGTTTATCTTTTAGTTTGTCCATGGTTTCGCGTAAGGTGTTGGCATCGGCACCTTCTAGGGTGGCGGCCAACACTTGGATACCGTTAATCTCGACTGCTTGTGTGGCTAAATCATCACCTTGTGAAGAGGCTAGTTTACCTTTTGCTGATGCGAGTTCACGTTCTAAGCTTTTTAGCTGCTCTAAGATGCTATTTACGCGGGTTGGAACTTCTGCATTAAGGACTTTTAATGTCCCCGCTACGCCACCTAAGGTGGTTTCCATATTTTGCATATATTCTAGCGCATTTAGGGCGGTTACCGCTTCAACACGACGAACGCCTGAAGCTACACCGCCTTCTGCGACGATGCTAAATAATCCAATGTCACCAGTGCGCTGAACGTGGGTGCCGCCGCAAAGCTCGATGGATGAGCCGATGTCTAATACTCGTACTTCTTCGCCGTACTTCTCGCCAAATAACATCATGGCCCCAGTCTCTTTTGCCGCTTCAATGTTCATGACACGTGCTTGCGTTGCACGATTGTCAAAAATTTCTGTATTGACGATGCGCTCAACTTGGCGAATTTGTTCGTTGGTCATGGGGGCATGATGGACAAAGTCAAACCGGGTTTTTTCGGTATCGACTAAACTGCCTTTTTGTTGCACGTGCTCGCCCAATACTTCACGAAGTGCTTTGTGCATCAAGTGGGTTGCTGAGTGGTTGCGCATTGTGGCGGTACGCGCTGGTATATTGACTTGAGCGCTTAACGTGTCACCCACTTTTAATGTCCCTGTTTTGACAATGCCATGGTGACCAAACACGCTGGCTTGCACTTTTTGTGTGTCTTCAACAGCAAATAAGCCAGCGCTTGCTTTAAGCTCGCCTGAGTCGCCAATTTGACCGCCGGATTCTGCATAAAAAGGCGTGTTATCTAAAATAACCACACCTTGGTCACCTTCAGCCAGTTGATTGACGGCAATGCTATCTTTGTATAATGCTGTGATGGTGCTGTTGGTTGCTAAGTGCTCATAACCGTGAAAAGTGGTGGCGATGCCATCATATTCTAGATTGGTCGCCATTTTGAATTTGCCTGCTGAGCGGGCTTGTTGTTTTTGACGGGCCATTGCAGCATCAAAGCCAGCTGTATCGACAGCAACACCACGTTCACGACAAATGTCAGCTGTTAAATCCAGTGGGAAGCCATATGTATCGTGCAGTTTGAATGCTGTTTCACCATTAAAAATGCCTTTGGTTGCTTTGAGTTCGGCTTCTAGGATAGACATGCCGTTTTCTATTGTTTCAAAAAAGCGTTCTTCTTCTTGTTTGAGGGTTGCTGCTATCCGCTTTTGCTCGCTGACTAGTTCAGGATAAGCTTGACCCATTTCAGCGACTAAATCTGCTAGCATTAGGTAGAAAAATGCTTTGCGCGCACCTAGTTTGTAACCATGACGGATTGCGCGGCGAATGATGCGGCGCAGCACATAACCACGCCCTTCATTGCCAGGGATTACGCCATCTGCGATTAAAAATGAACATGCACGGATGTGGTCGGCTAATACTTTTAGGCTAGGATTATCTAAATCGGTTGTTTTGGTTTCGCGCGATGCGGCTGCAATGAGTTTGGTAAAACAGTCAATTTCGTAGTTTGCATGCACGCCTTGTAAGATGGCAGAGATGCGCTCCAAGCCCATACCAGTGTCAACCGATGGTTTTGGTAGTGGATGCATCACACCTGCATCGTCGCGGTTGTATTGCATAAAAACATTGTTCCAGATTTCGATAAAGCGGTCGCCATCTTCTTCTGGACTGCCTGGAGGGCCACCTGCAATATGAGCGCCATGGTCATAAAAAATTTCAGAGCAAGGGCCGCAAGGTCCAGTATCTCCCATCATCCAAAAGTTATCCGAGGCGTAACGTGCGCCCTTGTTGTCGCCAATGCGGATGATTTTTTCGGCAGGCACACCAATTTCTTTTAGCCAGATGTCATAAGCTTCATCATCTTCGGCATAGACGGTGACGAGCAACTTCTCCGTTGGTAGTTGGTAAACTTCGGTGAGTAATTCCCAAGCGTATTTGATGGCGTCGCGTTTAAAGTAGTCACCAAAACTGAAGTTGCCGAGCATTTCAAAGAAGGTGTGATGACGAGCGGTGTAGCCCACATTTTCTAAGTCATTGTGTTTGCCGCCAGCACGAACACATTTTTGACTGGTGGTTGCTCGCTTATATGCGCGTTTATCAAAGCCTAAAAATACGTCTTTGAACTGATTCATCCCAGCGTTGGTAAACAGTAGCGTAGGGTCATCATGCGGGACGAGTGAGCTTGATGCGATCTGCGTGTGGCCTTTGGAAACAAAAAAGTCTAGAAAGGCTTTTCTAATCTCATTGCTGCTGGGCTTATTACTTAATTTAATCGTCATTATCTTGTTTGCTCAGTACTTTTTTAATGGTGTCGAATCCAAAACCTCGGCTTTGTAAGAATCGCGCTTGTTTTGCCCATTCATTACGGTCCGTTGCTACTTGTTTAAATTTCTTGCGCCAAACTTCGGTCGCATGTTCTAGTTCATGGTTTTTAATTTCAGAAACGGCTTGTGCAATTAACGCGTCTGCAACGCCTTTTTCTCTTAATTCATTTGCTACTTTTGCACTGCCAAATTTTACTTTTCTGGCTTGGATGATTTGTTCGGTGAACCGCGCATCAGAAAGCCAACCACGGGCTTGAAAATCAGCTAGTAGCACGGCAATATCATCGCTTTCATCTGCATAAGCTTTTAGTTTTTGCCCCAACTCCATGACCGAATATTCACGTTTGCCTAAATACTCAAGCGCACGTTGCCGCAAGGATTTTACAGGGGCATTTTTCAGATTAGTCGTCACCTTCTTCGCGTGGGGCAATCATTTCTTCAAGCAATACTTTTGAGTTGCCTCGTATTTTTGCATCAATTTCATTGGCAATCGCTGGGTTTTCTTTTAAAAACTGACGCGCATTGTCTTTGCCTTGTCCAATTTTTTCACCATTGTAGCTATACCAAGAACCCGCTTTCTCAACAAATTTAAGATTGACACCAAGCTCAATTATTTCACCTTCACGTGAAATGCCTTCGCCATACAGAATATCAAATTCAGCTTGTTTAAAAGGGGGTGCCACTTTATTTTTGATGATTTTAACGCGCGTTTCTGCGCCGACGACTTCGTCTCCGCGTTTAATCGCACCCGTGCGGCGAATATCCAAACGCACAGATGAGTAGAATTTAAGGGCGTTGCCGCCTGTTGTTGTTTCTGGGTTGCCAAACATTACACCGATTTTCATGCGGATTTGGTTAATGAAAATAACCAATGTGTTGGTGCGTTTGATGTTGCCTGTGAGTTTACGTAGGGCTTGGCTCATTAAGCGTGCTTGTAAACCCATGTGTGAGTCACCCATTTCGCCTTCAATTTCAGCGCGTGGCGTTAAGGCGGCGACAGAGTCAACTACCACTATGTCGACAGAGCCAGAACGGACTAGCATATCGGCAATTTCTAGGGCTTGTTCGCCTGTATCTGGTTGTGAGATGAGTAAATCAGGCACATTGACGCCAAGTTTTGCCGCATATTGTGGGTCTAGGGCATGCTCTGCATCAATAAAAGCAGCGGTGCCGCCAGCTTTTTGCATTTGAGCGATGACGGATAAGGTTAGTGTTGTTTTGCCAGAAGATTCTGGACCGTAGATTTCCACCACACGTCCACGCGGTAGACCACCGATGCCCAATGCAATATCTAGGCCTAAGGAGCCAGTAGATATTGATTGGATGTCAACATCTACTTCGTTATCTCCCATTCGCATGATAGAACCTTTTCCAAATTGTTTTTCAATTTGAGATAGAGCGGCTGCCAGTGCTTTGCTTTTGTTATCATCCATGTGCTTTTTACCTTTGTAAGTGCGACGTTAATTAACTTGTAATTATTTCACAGTTTGCTATTAAAAGTAAGCGTTAAGCTGATGCGATGTGCTGTTTTCCTTGTGTAAAAAGTGCTGGTTAATGTGCTGTCGCTTCGGCCGTTATTGCGATTGTATTAAGGCGATTAATCCGTTTAGTAATTGAATCACAGATTGATGGCGGATGGCTTGCCGATTGCCTGTGAAATGATGGGTGATGGTGGTAACTGGCTGGTTTTTAATGGCATAGGCAAAGCAAACAGTGCCGACAGGTTTGTCGGCCGAACCGCCTGCTGGCCCAGCAATGCCAGTAATGCTAGCAGCAAGATTAGCCTGACTATGGTTGAGGGCGCCTGCGACCATTTCGCTTGCGGTTTGTTCGCTCACTGCGCCATATTGGTTTAAAGTCGCTTCCGAAACGCCGAGCATGGATTGTTTTGCTGCATTGCTATAGGTAATAAAGCCATTTTCAAACCAAGCAGAACTGCCTGCGATATCGGTGATGGTGGCTGAAGCCAAACCACCCGTGCAAGATTCTGCTAAAGCGAGTGTGTAACGCTTTGCTTTTAATAGGTCGCCGATTTGCGTACTAAGCTTGATTAAGTCATCCATAACAGCCCCCACATAATGAACATTGCGTAGAAAGCGGCGAGTAAGTCATCCAACATAACGCCAAAGCCGCCTTTGAGTTTGGCATCGCATTGTCTAATCGGGAAGGGTTTCCAGATATCAAATAGTCGAAACAAGCCAAAAGCGAGCAACCACCATGGCCACGCTTTGGGTGTGATGGTCAGTACCAACATCATCGCCACGATTTCATCCCAAACAATACTGCCGTGGTCGCTATCGCCCAAGGCTTTACCCGTTAAGGCACACAGGTAAATGCCAATCAAAAAGCTGATGGTAATGATGCATAATTGCAGGGTCATGCTGTAAGGACTAATTAAGTAATATAAGGGCAATCCAATGATGGTGCCAAAAGTGCCAGGTGCTTTGGGGGTAAGACCACTTCCAAAGCCTAGGGCTATGAAATGTGCAGGGTGGGCCAGTAAGAATTGTGTGTTAGGTTGTTTTGACATGGCTTGGATTAGAAATGTTGGTATCCCATGGATTGTATATTAAGCGCTTTGTTTTCTAGGGTCACAGTGAGTTTGCCTGTTGCATTGGTTTGACCAATGCGGGTAAGTTTAATGGACAGTTGTTGCGCCAATGCGCCAATTGCTGTGCGTTGATGAGGGGCGGCGGTAAAGCAAAGTTCATAATCATCACCGCCCGCTAAAATTGCGTGTTGCATATGGGTTTCTTTGAGGTGCATTTTGCTGTTTGCACTGCAAGGCAGGTCTTCTAATTGCAGGGCTGCTCCCATTGAGTGGGTTACATTTGATGCCTGTAGGATATGACTTAAATCGGCAAGTACGCCGTCAGAAATGTCAATACAGCTATGTGCAATGTTGGTTAAGGCGCAGCCAAGCATGACGCGTGGTTGTGGTTGATGGAGGGCAGCTAAGCAAGTGGCAAGCGTTTTTTCATCTAGCGTCAGCTTTTGTTGTAAGTGCATCAATCCCAAATTAGCGTTTCCGAGCTCACCACTAACCCAAATGTCATCGCCTAATTGTGCCTGCGTTCGTTTGAGTGCTTTGCCTGTTGGTACTTCACCCATGATGGTGATGCTGATGTTTAATGGGCCGCGTGTGGTGTCACCGCCGATTAAATCCACATTAAATTGCGTTGCACAGTCAAAAAAACCGCGAGAAAAAGCCTGTAGCCAAGCTGGATTAACGTCAGGTAAGGCAATGGCCAGCGTTGCCCACTTGGGATTAGCGCCCATTGCCGCCATGTCTGAAATATTGACTGCCAGTGCTTTCCAGCCGATATCATAAGGGTTGGCGTTGGCAAAAAAATGCGTGTCTGCTAGCGACATATCAGTCGATATGGCTAAGGTGTGGCCATCCGAAACGTGAATAAGCGCCGCATCATCGCCTATGCCTAATGTCGTGTGTGCAGTGGGGCGGTCGAAGTAGCCTTTAATAAGCTGGAATTCAGATAACATGGCGACTTTTTAAGTTCCGTAGCGTTTGATGGACGGTCAAGACAGGTAACAATACACCAGTTGCAGTCGTCATACGGGCATAACAGTTGGCCGCAAGAGTGAAGTAAACGGGCATAAACGTCTTATTTCCTCTTGGGGCGAAAGGCAGCAACAATAGGTGCATTTGTTTCAATAAGAGGCGCACCAATTAAATCCAAACAATAAGGTACTGCGGCAAAAATGCCGTGTACGCTGGTGTTGCCAGCATCATCTTTTAAGCCTTCTAATGTTTGTGCAATTGCTTTGGGCTGCCCTGGTAAATTAATGATGAGACATTGTTGACGAATGACCGCGACTTGACGCGATAAGATGGCGGTCGGCACAAAATTTAAGCTAATTTGGCGCATTTGCTCGCCAAAGCCAGGCATGACTTTGTCAGCAACAGCTAGGGTGGCCTCGGGCGTAACGTCGCGGATTGCTGGCCCTGTGCCGCCAGTGGTGAGTATTAAGTGGCAGTTTTGGTCATCAACTAAATCAATCAGCGTTTTTTCAATTGTCGCTTGCTCGTCTGCAATTAAGCGTTTTTCCAGCGTGAACGCAGTTTTTAATGCCTTCTTTAGCCACGTCTCTAAACTAGGAATTCCTTGGTCGTCATAAACGCCTTGAGTCGCTCTGTCACTAATAGAGACTAAGCCAATTTTAATTATTTTTTCTTGCATATGAATTGTTTGTTCAATATTGTGTCAATAGGGGAGGTTAGATTATAACGACAATTTTTGAAGGACTAGAAACTATGATAAAAAAAATGATGGGTGTGGCTTTGCTGGCGTTGAGTATTCAAGCCGTTCAAGCCGCTGATAACCTATATCAGACGCATTATAAAGAGCAAAATAATGGGGGGTTAAAGTCCTTACAAGCACATCCAGACACTAAAATGTATGTGAGCAATCATTTTGATGATGACAACATCGCCATGCTGGAAGATGGTTATGACATGATGGGTAGTAGTGGTTTTGAGTCTGGCAGTATTGCGCCACATCTAGCATTAGAGCATGCAATGTCAATCAAAGCAGATGTTGTGTTGGTTTATAGTAAGTATGCCGCTAAGCAGTCGCCTTTTTCAAAGCTAGATATGATTAAAGAGGCAGCAAAGACCACAGGCGAAGTTGATGCTGAATCAATGGAAGTTGAAGAGGTTTACAAATATTATGCGAGTTATTGGGCCAAGTTGCCGATGCCATTGCTTGGCTTACATGTGATTAAGTTAAAGCATAAGGATAAAAACAGTGGCGCTTTTGTAGAAGATGATGGTTTAAAAGTGCTGGCCGTTATTAAGGGTTCTGCTGCGTTTAAAGCAGGCTTGAAACGTGGGGATGTATTGTTAAGTATTGCAGGCGCTTCTGTGCAAACACCTGCACAGCTTTCGCAGGCCGTGGTGAAAAACAAAGGTAAAGAAGTTAAGATTACTTACACACGCGATGATGTTAGCGCGACAGCTCAAGCCATGCTTAGGGCGCAATAAGTACAGTTGCTTAGTTAAATAAGTGACTGTTCAAAAAGAGGTGCGCGGCTATGCTTGCCGCGTATCCTAAGGCAATCACTGGTAACCATTTGAGATGGCCAAAGAAGGTGTAACTGCTTCTTGCTTGCCCCATGAGCGCCACGCCAGCAGCTGAACCGATGGAAAGCAGTGAGCCTCCCACACCCGCTGTTAATGTAACAAGCATCCATTGACCGATGGACATATCAGGCATCATGCTTAACACAGCAAACATGACTGGAATATTATCAATGATTGATGAAATGACGCCTACGGCAATATTGGCCTGTGTTGCGCCCCATCCAATGTATATGGTCTGTGATAATGCACTTAAGTAGCCGATAAAGCCTAAGCCACCAACACACATAATGACGCCATAAAAGAAGAATAGGGTATCCCACTCAGCGCGGGCTATTTTTGCAAAGATATTGTATGGCACTGGGTTACTAAGGTCTTCAGCTTGATTGCCAAATTTTGTTTGCTCGCCAGCAAGCATCAGGTAATAGGAGAACAGTTGTAAGAAGCTTAATCCTGTAAGCATGCCAATCACTGGTGGCAATTCCAGCACGCTATGAAAGCTTACGGCAGTGGCGATGGTGACTAAAAAGAGTGCAACAATAATGCTTGCACCACGTTTCATTGGTAATTGGATGCTGTTGCCTTTTGGTTTTTCATTTGGAACAGCAAAGTGCATGATGGCTGCGGGCACCAACCAATTAACTAATGCAGGCACTGCTAGAGAAAAGAAGGTCCAGAAAGTAATGGCACCATTACTGGCGACGACATTTTTTTGCCAAACCATTAAGGTCGTAATGTCACCAAATGGGCTAAAAGCACCGCCTGCGTTCGCCGCAACGACTAAATTAATGCAGCCGAGTAAGACGAACTGTTTATTGTTGCCGCCGACGGCCATGACGACAGCGCCCATGAGTAGTGCTGTTGTTAAGTTGTCTGCAATGGGTGAAATCACAAATGCAAGCGCGCCTGTTACCCAAAATAAAGCACGGTAGCTTAAGCCTTGGCGTATGAGCCAAGTGCGTAGGGCTTCGAAAACATGGCGCTCTTCCATCGCGTTGATATAGGTCATCGCGACTAATAGAAACAACATCAGCTCGGCATATTCTAATAAATTATGCCGTATGGCGATTTCTACCACATGGGGGATCCCGTGTGAATGGTAGTGCCATGCGATTAATCCCCAGATGATGCCCGCGGCCAACATGACAGGCTTTGATTTGCGTAGGTGAATAAACTCTTCAGCCATCACAAATAGATAAGCAATAAAAAATAAGAGGATGGAAGCAAAGCCTACCCAATGGCTAGTGAGGTTGAGGGCTGGTGTATGGCCTGGTTCTGCGGCGGCGGCAATGCTAGAGAATAAAACTGCAATCAGCAGTAGGGTAATTGGTTTATACATGAATTTAGCTTTCATTTGATGCATGATGCGCTGTTTCATCTATTGTGCGTAAAAGTTTGAACAGCTCTCTGGTGTTTTTTGGCGGCTTGTTGGTTTCTTTTTCTTTTTGCGCATTACGCGATAATGTGCGAATTTGCTGAATATCTGCATGTGGATATTTGGATAAGAAATCTTGTAATACCTCAGATTGCGGTGCGCTGGACTCTTCAATCAGTCGATCGCGCCAGCGTTCTAAAGCGTGGAAACGGGCGTTTTCTTCGTTGTTCTTGCCTTCCCAGCGCGCAAGCTGTTCTTCGATAGGCGCGATATCAGTATCACGCATGAGACGGCCAATGTATTGTAATTGACGGCGAATGGCTCCGTTTGCTGTTAAGCGCTTGGCTTCCATGACTGCATCAAATAAACGTTCTTCTAGTGGCATCTTTTTGATTTGTGCATTCGTTAGGGCGATAAGTTTCTTGCCCACCATTTGCTGCGCGTCCGCTTCCGCTTTGCGTTTGGTTTTACTAATATATTCTTGTTCGAGATCATTTTCTTGCATGTTTTTTACAGACTTTGCTTTAGATACCACCGATGCACGGTATGATAACAGTTTTAGTGGTTTACTATAACGCATTGCTGTAATAATTGAGACATGATGAATCAAGATTCTTTAAAACAAATAAGTGAAGATGCGCTTAAATTGGCTAAACAAGCGGGTGCATCCGCTGCCGAAGTTGATGTGAGTTTTGGCATCGGTCAGACGGTTTCTGTGCGCAAAGGCGAAACAGAGAATATCGAATATAACCGGGATAAAGGCATTTCGTTAACGGTGTTTTTTGGGCACAAAAAAGGCTATGCCAGCACATCTGACTTTAGCCCTCAAGCTATTCAGGCAACTGTTGAAGCGGCTTGTAATATTGCAAAATTTACTGCAGAGGACTCTTTTTGTGGTTTAGCAGATGCGCAATTAATGGCGCATAACGTGCGTGATTTAAACTTGTATCACCCATGGGATGTGAGTGTTGAAGCGGCTGCTGATATTGCTAAACAATGTGAAGCGGCTGCTTTAGCAGTCGATCCTCGGCGGATTTCTAATTCAGAAGGAGCCAGTGTCTCGACCAGTGAGGGGCACTTTGTCTACGCCAATACGCATGGGTTTTTAGGCGCATATCCAAGTTCTAGACATAGTATCAGTTGCTCAGTGATTGCCACAGAGGCTGGTGCGATGCAGCGAGATTATTGGTATACCAATGCAAGAGAGGCTAAAGATTTATTGACGCCAGCCATTGTCGGTCAAATAGCTGGCGAGCGAACCGTCAGGCGCTTGGGGACGAGGGCAATTAAAACGGGTCAATATCCAGTATTATTTGAGGCGCCATTGGCTGGCGCTATACTTTCATCCTTAGTCAGCGCGGTTTCGGGTGGCAATTTATACCGAAAGTCTTCTTTTTTACTGGATCGTTTAGGTAAGCAAGTGACATCAGCTATTTTTAATGTTGAAGAATTACCACACGTGGAAAAAGGATTAGCCAGCTGTCCCTTCGATCAAGAAGGCGTTATTACTCAGCCACGTATGTTAGTCGAAAATGGTATCTTGCAAGGTTACATGTTGTCGAGTTACTCAGCTAGAAAGCTGGGGATGCAGTCGACAGGCAATGCCGGAGGTGCCCATAATTTAGTCGTAAAGGACACAGGGCAGTCATTTGCTCAATTAGTGCTTGAAATGGGAACTGGCTTGGTGGTGACTGAGTTGCTGGGGCATGGCTTGAACATGGTCACTGGCGATTATTCACGCGGTGCAGCAGGATTTTGGGTCGAAAATGGTGTGATTGCTTATCCAGTAGAGGAAATTACCATAGCCAGTAATATGAAGGATATGTTGAATCAAATTATTGCCATTGGCAATGATGCTATTCCACTTAGTGCAAAGCAGATTGGTTCTATATTGATCGAGCGGATGACAGTTGCCGCAGGTTAAATCTGCTCAGGGATAAAATTAAAAAGCCTCTATCAAGAGGCTTTTTAATGGTAAATCAATGATGATTGGCTCTTTGGCTTAAACCAGATGCCTTAATCTGCAGGTTCAAAAGCGTCTTCAATCAGCGCTTGGGGTGCCAACCCATCTTGAATCAAACTCGCGCGGCGTTGAAGGTAAGCATCTCGCATAAAGGCATATGGGTCTAAAGATGCATCGTCGATGATCTCTTTACTACCGAGTAACTCAGTACGTATATTCACAAATTGGGCTAAGCGTAATTGATTGTGCAATCTAATTTGACCAATATTGTGGGTATAAGTAATCGGGTCGCTTGTCACCGTATCAAAAGTTAAGCCTGTGATATCTCTAACGGTACTTGGTCCGATAAAAGGCAAAACTAAATAAGCGCCACTACCGACACCCCAGTGACCTAATGTTTGTCCAAAATCTTCATGGTGAATGGGCATGTTAGTCATGCTAGCGACATCAATCAGGCCAGCTAAACCAAAAGTGCTATTGATGACAAAGCGACCTGCATCTGTAAATGCATGTTCAAATTTTAGTTGAAGAAGATCATTCAATACGGTGGTAATCGATTTTAAGTTGTTAAAAAAGTTATTAACGCCTTTGCGAATCGGTGAAGGGGTTACGGCTTTATAAAGTTGAGCGACAGGTTTGATTACCGCGTTATCCGCAACGTCGTTAAATTTATAAACACCACGGTTTAATTTTTCTAGTGGGTCTCTATTTTCTAAACTTGCACAGCCTGTTAACGTGAAGATCACAACATAGCTGAGTAGTCGTTTAAACCAGTTTAATGCCATATATAATTCGCTATCCGATAGTTTGGTGGACGGGTGTTTATTGATTGTAATTTTTCACCATTAATGCCGCATTATCCTTAATAGTGCGCCTACTGTCTATCAATTAAATTGTGCTTGAATTTTGCTACGAGCAAAATGTTGTAAAAAAGCAACAGTTAGGAGCATGTTTTGGCTTCTGACCTGAATCCATATTGGTTCGCTGAGTTTAATCTGAGTTGCTGGCGGTTTTATACAAATCCAGCGCCAAAAGGCGTTGGCTAGCATGGTCAACAATCGGAGCTGGATAATCCTTGCCAATCCATAGTTGACGATTTTTTTGTTGTGCGGCTGACATTTGCCAAGGTTGATGAATTTCTTTGTCGTTGCAATGATTGAGTGCGGGTATATATTTTCGAATAAACTTTCCCTGTAAGTCAAATCGTTGGCTTTGGGTGATTGGATTGAATATGCGGAACCATGGTTGCGCATCACAGCCTGTTGATGCGGCCCATTGCCAGCCGCCATTGTTGGCGCTGAAATCAAAATCAATGAGGTGCTCAGCAAAGTAACGCTCACCCCAGCGCCAGTCAATGAGTAAGTCTTTCACTAAGAAACTGGCGACAATCATGCGTAGGCGATTATGCATATAGCCTGTTTGGTTAATCTGACACATGGCCGCATCAACTAAGGGGTAGCCTGTTTGACCTGCGCACCAAGCATCAAAGTAGGCTTGATTATTAGGGAAGTTTAAATCGTTAAATTGCGGGTTAAATGTATGGCCTGCTGCGATTTGTGGGTTGTGATGCAAAATCTGGAAATAAAAGTCACGCCAAATGAGTTCGTTTAGCCAAACATCGGCACCTGGATTGTCAATTTCGCGGGCTATTCTCGCCAAATGACGAATCGAAACAGTACCAAATCGCAAGTGGGTTGATAAATAGGACACGCCTTTAACTGCAGGAAAATCTCTTGCGGTTTTGTATTGGGAAATCCGTGAGGTAAAGTCTTCTAATAATGCTTTGCCGCCTGACATGCCCGTTGGAAGGTGCATGTGTTTTAAGTTTGTCTGCGCAAAGCCGATGTCTTGTAAGCTAGGTAATGCACTTGGTTGGCTTTTAGCTAAATGCTGTATATGGCAATCGACTGGATAGGCTTTTAAAGCATCATCATCTAACTGCTTGACCACCGCATTGCGATAAGGCGTAAAGACGCGATAAGGCTTGCCGCTAAGATTGAGGATTTCGTCTTTTTCAAAAATCACTTGGTCTTTAAAACTGTGAAAATCAATCTGCGCTAAAGTTGTTTTTACTTTAGCGTCCCGTGCGATGGCACTAGGCTCATAGTCATGGTTAACAAATACGGCATCCACCTTTAGCGCTTGTGCTAATTGTGGAATAATCTCACTCGCTTTTCCGTGCTTTACTAATAAATCGCCACCATGTTGTTGCAATGCTTGTTTGAGCTCTTGAACACTTTCCCATATAAACTCGACGCGTCTATCGGACTTATTTTGCAAAGCGTCTAAAATCTCAGTATCAAATACAAACACACAGTGAACCTGTTGAGATGTTTTGAGTGCATGATAGAGCGCAGCATGGTCAAAATCACGCAGGTCGCGACGAAACCACACAAGGGAATGATGATATTGCATGTTTGAACCAATTACTCGCGATGATAAGGATGATTTTGTATGACTGTATATGCTCGATAGAGTTGCTCAGTCAGTAATACGCGGACAAATGCATGGGGTAACGTCAGCTTGGAAAGTGACCAGCAAAAGTCTGCTTGTTGAATCAGCGACGGGTCTAAGCCATCTGCGCCGCCGACGACAATGCTCACATCTCTACCCATTGTTTGCCATGAGGTCATCATTGTGGCTAATGCTAGGGTTGTTTTTTCTTGGCCATTTTCATCGCAAGCAATCAGATAATCTTTTTGAGCAGCCTTTAGAATACGCTCAGCTTCTGCAGCTTGTACCGCAGGGTTTTTTTTACCATCAGAGCGTTTGTCTGGCTTGATTTCCATGATGTCAACACTGAGTTCTCGCGGCATGCGTTTTGTATATTCGACACAAGCAGCCTCAACCCAGCTTGGCATTTTATGCCCGACTGAGATGATTTTGAGTTTCATAGAAAGTGTGCGATAGCCAAGAAGGTCAGGAAGCGGAATGGCGCTTATCGACAGTCATGTGCTTGCCATCACCGCCCCATAGTTGCTCAAGGTTGTAGTAGGCGCGCGTCGTTGGAATCATGATGTGCACAACAATATCGTCTAAATCGACTAATACCCACTCACCGTCTTTTTCGCCCTCCATTCCACGGGGATGGTAACCTTTTGCTTTTAGCTCAACGTAAATATTGTCTGCGATGGCTTTGGTTTGACGAGATGAGTTTGCACTGCAAACAATCATGTAGTTGGTCATTGAGGTGAGTTTTGTGACATCCAAAACAGTAATATCAAAACCTTTGATATCTTCGATTGCGTTTACGACCGCATCTTTCATTGCGATTAAGTCTGACAAATGATTACCTTTAAGAGTGGGTTAAGCAGCTTGCGCTGGAATTGTATTTTTGCGTGCTTTGATGCGGTTGTGACTATCCACATAAACGAGTTCGGGTTGGTAAGTTTTTAATGCTACGGCACTATATTGTGCATAGGTCGCGATAATAACAATGTCGCCAGGTGCTGCTTTGTGTGCTGCTGCACCATTAGTAGAAATGATACCAGAATGTCTTTCTGCGCGGATGGCATAGGTGCTAAAACGTTCGCCATTGGTGACATTGTAAATGTCAATTCTTTCGTATTCACGAATATCAGCGGCTTCTAGCAAGGCTTCATCAATCGCGCAGCTACCTTCATAATGTAATTCACTATGCGTAACGGTAACGCGGTGTAGCTTGGATTTAAGCATCGTTCTTTGCATCAAGTATAACCATTCAATCTTACAAAGGTAGCATTGTAATCAATTCAAAGGTTTAGCGCAAAACTCAATATTGTCAATTAAGCGTATATTCGCTAATGTTGCGGCGCCTAGTATGACGAATTGGAAATCAGTATCTTGTGCTGGAGCGAGTGTTTGAGCGGAACGAATCGTAATATAATCAACTTTCCAACCTTGGTTACTTAAGGTTGTTGTAGTTTGATGTTCAATTTTGGCAAAGTCAGCGTTGCTGCGCTGTGCACAAGTAACGGCTTGATTAAGTGCTTGATTAAGCTGTATCGCTTGGTTTTTTTCTGCTGTGGTGAGGTGTCCATTACGCGAGCTGAGTGCGAGTCCATTGGTATCACGTACAATGTCGCCCGCAAGTATGTCGATGGGGAAATTCAGTTGTTTAACCAGTTCACGAATAATGAATAATTGTTGAAAATCTTTTTTCCCAAATACCGCAACATCAGGTTGCACTAGGTTAAATAGTTTAGCGACCACAGTTGCAACGCCTGCAAAATGACCTAATCGAGTCGCGCCACATAAATCATCCGCAATCGGTGGTGGTGTCACCATCATGGTTTGATTGAGTGAAGTGTCATCAAGACCAGGATACATTTCAACGACACTTGGTGCAAAAACGATGTTTGTGCCTATGCTTGCAAGCTGCGCACAATCGGCTTCTAGGGTGCGCGGGTATTTTGCTAAGTCTTGATTGGAATCGAATTGCAAGGGATTGACAAAAATGCTAACCACAACGCAGTCTGCATGTTGTTTTGCCAGTTGGACAAGGGCGAGATGGCCAGCATGCAAATTACCCATGGTGGGCACAAAAGCAATTTTGCCCTGTGCCTTTAACGCAGCGCTTAACGCCAGCCGAGTATGAATAACTTGCACTAGTAACTATGCTCTTGAGCAGGAAAGGACTGATCTTTCACCGCGGTTATATAGGCAGCAATGGCTTCTTGAATGCTGTTATTTTCCTGTAAAAAGTTGCGCACAAAACGGGGTGATTTGAAATCATTCGGCGATTTATTTGCAGGACCAGTGTAAATGCCGAGCAAATCTTGCAATACCAATACTTGACCACTGCAATGCACACCTGCGCCTATGCCAATAGTAGGCACCTTGATGAGATTAGTGATTTTTTCAGCTAGCGCGGCTGGCACCATTTCTAATACAAGCATGCTGACTCCAGCTTGATCCATTGCTTTGGCATCGTTAATAATTTTTTGCGCCGAGACGGCTGTTTTACCTTGAATTTTATAACCGCCCAATTGATTCACTGATTGCGGTGTAAAGCCCAAATGAGCGCAAACAGGGACGCCATGTGAGACTAAATAACGCGCTGTTTCTACGCGGTCACCCCCGCCTTCAAATTTCACCATGCTCGCGCCAGACTTAATCAACCATTGCGCATTTTTCAGCGCAGCCTCGTTGTCATGCTCGTAACTACCTAAAGGCATATCTGCAACAATAAGGGTATTGGGCGCACCTGCTGCCACACTTTTGGTGTGATAAGTCATATGGTGCATACTCACATTCAGCGTGTTATCAGCGCCTTGAAGTACCATGCCGAGTGAATCGCCAACCAATATCACATCAACCCCTTCAAGCTCCATGAGTTTAGCAAAGGTTGCATCATAACAAGTGAGCATGGTGATTTTCTCACCAGCTGCGGTTAGCTTATTAAGCGTCTTCATTGGATTTTCTTGCATGATGTTAATTCGTGCTGTTATTCGAAATTAGGATTAAAGTACTCACGACGACCTTGGAAATGGTCAATACGCTCAACTAAAAGATTGAGTGCAGACGCATCTTTAATGATGTTTAGTTTTTCATTGTTGACGATGAGCACAGGCGCTTGATCGTAGCTATGAAAGTATTCACTGTAAGCGCTGGCCAAACGCTCTAAATATTGGTTTGGCATGTTCATTTCATATTGAATATTACGCTCAGCAATACGGTCTGTTAAGGCACTGATAGGTGTTTGTAAATAAACCACTAAATCAGGCTTTGGGGATTCTAATTGCAAATGCTGAAAAATTTGATGATAGAGGGCGTACTCTTCATTATTTAAATTCAAACGTGCAAAGAGCGGATCTTTTTCTAAAAAGAAATCGGCGGTAATCGGCTGCGAAAACATGTCGATTTGATTGATATCAGCAATTTGGCGCGCGCGCTGAAATAAGAAAAAGATTTGTGTTTGTAAAGCATAGCGTTTTGGGTCGTCATAAAAGCGTGCCAGAAAAGGATTCTCTTCAGCTTTTTCTGTCAGTAGTTGTGTTGAAAATTTCTCGGATAGCATGCGAGCTAACGTCGTTTTGCCGCTTCCAATTGGACCCTCTATGACGATAAATGGGAATTTGTTGAAAATATTCATACAGAATGCTTACTCAGTTTTGCAATGCCTTGGTGTTGAAACGCTTGTGCTAATTCTACAACATTACAAGCGTTTGCCGTCACATCAACATAGCGAATGGTTAAGTCAGGGGCAATCTCCGCAAGTGGTAATAAGACAAAACCACGCAGATGCATACGTGGATGTGGCAAAGTGAGGAAATCTGTTTTACATTCGACATCTTCATACTGCAGCAAGTCTAAATCCAGAATGCGTGGCGCATTTGCAAAAGGGCGTTCGCGGCCAAAGTCATGTTCAATGTCTAGTAATGCTTTTAACAAGGCTTCTGGATTTGCCTCGGTTTGCACTTGTGCAACGGCATTGATGAAGTCTGGTTGATTGTCGTAACCAACTGGGGTTGATTGATAAAGGCTAGAACGTTTTACGACTTTCGTTCTTGGTATTTTATCTAGCGCGGCAAAAGCGTTTGTTACCTGTGTGGCAGGGTCATATAAATTGCTGCCTAATGCGATATACGCTTTATACACTGCTATTTTCCTGTGCTGTTGTTGATTTTGGTTTTGGTTTACGCTTGCGCCGTTTTTTAGGTGTGGAATCGGGTAGTAACATGGCCGTACGTTGCTCTGTATTGGCATGGGCAAATAGCGTCCACCACTCACCAATTTCCGTAGGCATCTCACCCGACTCACAACGCAACAACATAAAGTCGTAACCTGCACGATAACGTGGATGTGTGAGTAAGCTAAATGGACGTTTACCTGCGCGTTGTTCAAAACGCGGTTGCATCGACCAGATTTCTTTCATGGTGGCTACAAAGCGATGGTGAATAGCGAGTTTTTTTGCTTGAATCTGAATGATTTCGTCCATTGCATGGTGCAAAGCAGGCATCATAGGCGACTGTTTTTGATGGTGTTCCCATGCTTTTAAGACTTCGTGCCACAAAAGTGTTGCGAATAAAAAGCTGGGGTTGGATGACTTGCCTTGCATGATGCGGTCATCTGTGTTTTTCAGCGCCAACATTACAAACTTTTCACCAAGTGGTTGTTCGAGCACAACATCTAACAAAGGCAGTAGGCCGTGATGTAGGTGTTGTGCTCGCAAGATATTAATAGTTTCAATTGCATGGCCAGATAAAAATAGCTTTAACATTTCGTCAAATAGGCGACTAGGCGGTACGTCTTGCAATAAATCAGCTAGTTTTGAAATAGGCTTTTCAGTCGATTCTTCAATGGTCAAGCCCAATTTTGCTGATAATCTGACTGCACGTAACATCCGCACAGGGTCTTCTTGATAGCGCGTCACAGGGTCGCCAATCATCCGCAATATCCGTGCTTTGACATCAGCAACACCATGATGAAAGTCTAATATTTCTTGTGTTTTTGGGTTGTAGTAAAGCGCATTGGCCGTAAAGTCCCGTCGTACTGCGTCATCTTCAAGGCTACCAAAAATATTGTCACGTAAGATACGGCCGCTATCGTTGGTTTTAGCATCACCCTTATTATGATGATGTCCGCGGAAGGTTGATACTTCGATGGTTTCTCTGCCCCACATCACATGGACTAGACGGAAACGTCTACCAATAATGCGCGATCGGCGGAAGATTTTATTCACTGCTTCGGGTTCCGCATTGGTAGCAATGTCAAAATCTTTTGGTTTTACATCCAAAAGTAAATCACGCACTGCGCCACCTACAATGTAAGCTTCAAAGCCCGCTTTATGTAAGCCTTCGCAGGTGTTGAGTGCAGCATCGCTGATTAAATCAGGGTTGATTTTATGTTTTTTAGCTACAATTTTTTTGGCAGCGTCTGGCAAGTTGTTGTCAGCTAAATGGATGGCATCGGTGGTTTGCTCGCGCTTTTTAAACACTTTGTTCAGAAATTTTTTAATCATTTATTTACTTGGGTCACTATTTTGACTGCTTTCATTGTTCCAAAACACATCTGGGACGCCAGCCTCTTCGTTTAACATGCGGCATAAAACAAACAATAAGTCTGAAAGGCGGTTAATGTATTGTAAAGCACCTTGGGTTAGGGGTTCGGCTGCATCTAACGCATGCATGGTGCGTTCAGCACGCCTACAGACGGTTCTCGCCATATGCCCATAAGCCGCTGCACGGCTACCCCCTGGCAATATAAATTCCTCAAGTGGCGCTAAGCTTTCATTCCATTCATCCAATGTTGATTCTAATGCCTTAATACGTTCAGTTTTAATTAAGCTGACGTTCGGCATGCAAATTTCAGCGCCGAGATTGAATAAATCATGTTGTACCGCTGTTAAACAATGCATGATCTTGTCAGAGGTTGGCTCTGTGAGTAACAGTCCAATCACTGCGTTGAGTTCATCTACATCGCCCATAGCGTGTACACGCAGACTATTTTTATCAACGCGCGTGCCGTCAGCTAGGCCTGTCGTGCCATCGTCACCTGTTCGTGTATAAATCTTACTTAATCGATTACCCATTATTTACGTTTCTAATATAATAGGACATTATAAATCATGCATAACCATTTACAGCAAATTAAGCACACTAATATACAAGCTAACTCAATTGGGGTAATGGACTCAGGTGTGGGTGGGCTTTCTGTTTTACAGCATATTCATGCTTTATTGCCACATGAAAACCTGATGTATTTTGCTGATAGTTTGCATGCGCCCTATGGTAGTAAAACACCTAAGCAAATTCAACGTCGCGTGTTTTCAATGGCAAAATTTTTATTATCAAAAGGTGTAAAAGCACTGGTGATTGCGTGTAATACTGCGACCGCCGCTGCTGCACAAGATTTAAGAGATCAATATGCATTTTTGAATATTCCAATTATCGCGATGGAGCCCGCAGTAAAACCAGCATCGCTAGCGACGAAAAATGGGGTTGTTGGTGTGCTTGCAACAGTGGGTACGCTCAAGAGTGCGCAATTTGCCGCTTTATTGGCTAATTATGGTCAAGATATTCAAGTCTATACGCAAGGCTGTGTTGGTTTGGTGGAGTGTATAGAGCGCGGTGAGATTAATAATGAGAGTACCAAAGCCTTAATCAGCCAGTATTGCGCGCCCTTGCTAGCCGCTGGTGCGGATACGATTGTACTGGGTTGTACCCATTATCCTTTTGTGAGAAAGCTGATTCAAGCGGTTGTTGGTGATGGCGTGACCATAATTGATACGGGTGCAGCGGTGGCTAAACACTTGCAGGCAACTTTAGAAGCAAAGGATTTATTAACGCGTTCAGATGCTAGGCCTGATGTTTCAATTTGGACGAATCATGTGACTCCCAATGGGGATGATGTTATCCGTCAGCTATGCGGTCATTTGGATGTGATTATTCGGCCTATTTTGTCCCGTTAATATGTGCTAAGGGCGTTGGTTAAACGCTTCAATTGACGCCTGAAAAGCGCGTGAATTCAATTGTTTCAAAGCTAGAGTCATTGCTGTATCGTTGATTGATAGCAAAGAAGCTTTGTCCAAACCACCAAGTACGACTTGCGCATCATTTCATAAAATAGTGTGCGCGTGGAGGGCATCAGATTTTAGTCGGCATCGTTTTTCCAAAGACCTTGGCCATTTTGTTGGCTTTGCAGCCAATCATGCTCAAGCTAGAATGCTGACCTAAAACAGCTGGCATTGCAGAGGATGGATTCGAGGAACAAAATAGGATGCGAAGCCTGTTTTAACGACCAAGGTCGTTTGGCAGTGCGTTTAATGGATGATGGTTAACGCAAGTTTAGTGAGGCGCAACCATTTCATCTGCTTTTAATGTGTACTTTGTGCCGCAATAAGGACATGCGACTGCGCCAGTTTTAGTAATATCTAAAAAAACGCGTGGATGTGATGCCCAAAGTGCCACTTCTTTAGTTGGGCAGTGTAGTGGCAGTTGTTTAGCGGTGACTTCAAATGCTTTAATATCAGACATCATTAATCCTTTGAGTTTATTTCAGATTAGGTGTTTGAACTTCAATATCGCTTTAAACCAATGTTAACCAATCAGCATGTTTGGTCGATTTACCTTTAACAACATCGAAATACATGCTTTGTAATTGCTCGGTAATGGGTCCGCGAGTACCGGTGCCAATGGCACGGTTGTCTAATTCGCGAATCGGTGTTACTTCTGCAGCCGTTCCTGTAAAGAAAGCTTCATCAGCTGTGTAAACTTCATCGCGGGTAATGCGTTTTTCAATCACTTCTAAACCAATTTCATTTGCTAATTGCACAATAGTGTCGCGCGTAATGCCTTCCAAAGCACTCGTAAGGTCTGGCGTGTACATTTTACCTTTACGAATGATGAAAATGTTCTCACCCGAGCCTTCAGCCACAAAGCCATCTACATCTAACAATAAGGCCTCTTGATAACCATCTTGTTGGGCTTCTTGGTGGGCTAAAATGCTGTTCATATAGTTGCCATTGGCTTTGGCTTTACACATGGTGATATTGACATGATGGCGTGAGAATGATGATGTTTTCACGCGAATGCCATTCGTTAATGCGTCATCGCCCATATAAGCACCCCAGCTCCAAGCAGCAACAATCACATGGGTGGATAATGTTTTTGCAGAAATACCCATTGCTTCAGCGCCATAAAAAGCCATCGGGCGCATGTAAGCAGACGCTAAATGATTCTCGCGGACTGCAGTTTTTTGCGCTTCCATCAAGGTCGCTTTATCGTACGGCATTTTCATGCCCAAAATATGCGCACTATTGAACAACCGGTCGGTATGCTCTTTTAAACGAAAAATGGCGGTCCCTTTTTCTGTTTGGTAAGCACGAACGCCTTCAAATACTCCCAGACCGTAATGCAAAGTGTGGGTTAACACATGCGTTGTGGCATCACGCCAGTTAACTAATTTGCCATCGTACCAAATAAGGCCATCACGGTCAGACATAGAGCTTGGTATTGCCATGTTGCTACTTTCAATTATTCACAAAGGTACTATTGTAAACTAAAGCCTAGGATTTTCTCAGCATGTTAAAATCAAATATTGTTTTTTATTGGAGTTTTTGTGATGTTTTCATCAGTTTTTCGGCTAACACGTCATTTAATACTGATTGTGATGCTGGGGTTATTAGTTGGCTGTCAAAATCAGAAGAGTTTAGTTGGTACAGATATTACTGGTGCTGATTTTCCAAACCCATTGGCCTTGACTGATCACAATGGTCATCCTCGTACGATGGCCGACTTTAAAGGTAAGGTCGTTGTTTTGTTTTTTGGCTTCACCCACTGTCCAGATGTCTGTCCAACCACCATGTTGGATTTAAAAAACACAATGAAGATATTAGGCGAACAAGCTGATCAAGTGCAAGTGTTGTTTGTCACTGTTGACCCTGAGCGAGATACGCAAGCGGTGTTAGCTAAATTTGTACCATCTTTTGATGCACGTTTTATTGGTTTGACAGGCAGTGTTGAAGCCGTAGCAGATACTTTAAAGAATTTTAAAATCTACTCTGCAAAGGTGCCAGGAAAAAGTGAAAATGATTATGCCATTGACCACAGTGCTGGGATGTATCTATTTGATCAGCAAGGTAAGGCGAGAGTATATTTGAGTCATGGGCAAGCGCCAGCGGATATTGCAAGTGACATTCAGCGGCTTTTATAATCCCAATTAGGCAGCTGTAGCCTACATGCGGTGGAGCACGGCAGATAATTGTTTTAGTTCTTTTTCTGCCGCTTTGTAATGAGGGTAAATACCTTCGACTATAGCCCAGTATTGGGCTGAGTGGTTCATTTCCTTTAGATGAGCTAACTCGTGACAAACCACATAATTGATAATAGATGGTGGTGCTTGAATTAAGCGCCAATTGAGGCGAATATCACCTTGACTCGTGCAACTGCCCCATCGGGATCGTGCATTTGATAGTTTAAATGGTGGAGTAGTAACGCCTAGTTTTGCGGCAAACAATGCGATACGCCGACCAAAGTCTGTGAGTGCTTGTTTTTTATACCATTGGATGACGGTTTTTTTGACGACTTCCTCGTCCTCCGGTTGCGGTAAAACAATCGTTAAGCTGTCGTGATTAAACTGTGGCGGCTGTTTTTTCGAATCGCTGACGATATAAAGCGTCATGTCCAAACCGAGCAAAGGGATGGTTTCCCCATCTTGCCAAGTAATAGGCGGCTTTTGATTTAGTTTGCGCGTTGCGAGTTTGTTTGATATCCAATCAGACTTTTTTAGAATTAAGTTTTTTAATTGAAACTCAAGTAGGTATTTCGGCGCATGAACGACTAAGCCATCATCGGTAATTTTCAAGCCAACCGTGCGTCGCGCTCTGCGTTCTAGCTGGTAGGTAAGGATTTCGCCATTACCCAGTTGAATGGTTTTTTTGGTCATGACTAGGCAGAAAGCGCTTGCATCTCGGCTTCAATCCAATCCTCTACTTGCTGATTCAGTGCCTCAGGTTTTAACCCTGCCGATGGGATAGGCCTGCCGATACTGACTTGTATCATGCCTGGTCGTTTAAGCATAGAATTTTTTTGCCAAAACTCACCTGCATTATGTGCCACTGGTACCACCTGAGTTTGGGTGTGTGTGGCCAACCATGCGCCGCCGATATGGTATTTACCACGTGTGCCAGGTGCTGTTCTAGTTCCTTCAGGAAAGATGACCACCCAAAACTTTTTCGCTAAACGGTCTTTGCCTTGCGTGACGAGTTGTTTTAATGCCTCACGACCCGCGGAGCGATTAATGGCGATTGGAGAAGTTAGTGCTAGTGCCCAGCCGAAAAAAGGGATCATTAACAAAGTGCGTTTCATGACCCAGACTTGTGGTGGAAAGATCAGTTGTAATGCTAACGTTTCCCAAGCAGACTGATGTTTACAAAGGATCAGACTGGGTGTGTTTGGAATGTTTTCACGACCTTTTACCTCAAAGCTTAAACCGCAACTAACTTTTAACCACCATAACATGCAATGTGCCCAGCGGCTTAAAAATTGATAACGTTTTTGTGGCGGTAGCGGGAAAGTGAGCAGCCCAATTAAGGTAAAAGGAATGGTGAAAAGCCACAAGCCAAGATTAAAAATAAACGAGCGAATGACAATCATGAGTAGGCGTTAGAATTGTTCAATAATATGATTCACCGCATCAGCCAAATGCGTGAAAACCATCGTATTTTCTGGCATGCCGCCTGCGGCTAAGGTTTTTTTTCCTTTGCCTGTTTTGACTAGCATGGGCTGACAACCTGCATTGGCGAACGCTTGTAAATCACGTAGCGCATCACCAACAGCAGGTACGTTTTTTAAATCGACCGAAAACCGATGGCCGATATCTTCTATCATTTGGCTTTTTGGTTTTCTGCATTCACAATGATCGGCAGCGGCATGTGGACAATAAAAAATGGCTTCAATATGGCCGCCCACTTGTGCCACAGCGTGGTGCATCTTGTCGTGAATGGCATTGAGTGTCACCATATCAAATAAACCTCGCGCGACACCAGATTGATTGGTAGCGACCACCACACGGAAGCCATGTTGATTAAGCAAGGCAATCGCCTCTAAGCTACCTGCAATGGGTATCCACTCGGCTGGACTTTTAATAAAGTTGTCGCTGTCTTTATTAATCACACCATCTCTGTCTAAAATCACTAGTTTCATCGCGGAAGCTAACTCGCAAGTTTAGATAGATCGGCCACACGATTCATGGCTTGATAGAGCATGGCTAATAAACCTAAGCGATTTGCTTTTAACGCGGGGTCGTCTGCATTCACCATTACATTATCAAAGAACGCATCAATTGGCGCTCTTAATGTCGCTAGAGCTTGGAGTGAAGCGGTGTAATCACCCGCTTCGAATAGCTGATCAGCCTTTGCTTTGGCTTTATGCAAGGCTGCAGTCAAGGCCTTTTCTGTCGATTCTTGTAACAAATTTTCATCAATCTTTGCGGCTACTTCGCCTTCTACTTTACGTAAGATATTGCCAACACGTTTGTTGGCGGCTGCTAAAGCTGGCGCTTCTGCTAAGGTGGCAAAGGTTTGCACCGCAGCAAGGCGTTGCGGTATCTCGCGCAGTAATAAGGGGTCTAATGACAGCACGGCATCGACTTCTTGCGCACTTGCTCCTTGGTCACGCAGGTTAACGCTTAGGCGGTCAAAACAGAAGGCTTTGATTGCAGCTAATACTTCATTATCGCCCTCAAATTGTTGCAAGGCTAATTGGATGAGGGCATCAAAAGGCAAAGCCAGTTTTGCATCTATTAACATGCGCAGAATACCCAACGCTTGACGACGCAATGCAAAGGGATCCTTATCACCTGTTGGTTTTTCGCCTATACTAAACAGGCCAACCAGCGTTTCTAATTTATCGGCTAAGGCAACACAAATCCCAACTTGGTTACGTGGTAATTCATCGCCCGCAAAACGAGGTTTGTAATGATCTTCAATGGCAAAAGCCACCGCATCATCTAAGCCTTCATGTTGCGCATAATAACGCCCCATAATGCCTTGTAACTCAGGAAACTCGCCGACCATGTCGGTGACCAAATCGGCTTTTGATAAGCGTGCAGCTTGTTGTGCTTGATTGACTAATGTGGCGTCGCCTAATTGCGTTGCTATTGCGCCAGCAAGTTTCACCACACGCTGGTTACGCTCTCCTTGCGAGCCGAGCTTATTATGGTAAACCACCTTATCTAAGCTGGCGATACGACTGTCTAAGGTCTTTTTACGGTCTTGATCAAAAAAGAATTTTGCATCGGCTAAACGTGGGCGCACCACGCGCTCATTACCGCCAATCACAGCGCTAGGGTCTGCTGGACTAATATTAGCAACAATGAGGAATTGATTAGTTAATTTGCCATTTTTATCCAATAGCGGGAAGTATTTTTGATTGGCCTTCATCGTCAAAACTAAACACTCTTGCGGGACAGCTAAAAACGCAGTTTCATATTGACCGAGCAAGACATTTGGCAATTCGACCAATGCCGTTACTTCGTCTAATAACGCATCATCGTCAACGGCTGTTAACCCTTGCTGATCTGCTGCTGCTTTTAATTGGGCGGCGATATTAGCTTTGCGCGCTTCAAAGCTCGCAATCACAGCCCCTTCAGTTTTTAATTGCTCTTCGTAGCAATCTGCATGATTGAGCGTGATGACGGATTTTGGAGATTCAAAACGATGTCCTGTTGTTGTATTGCTCGCTGTTAAACCGAGCGTGCTGACGGGGACAATTTGGTCACCATGTAAGGCGACTAAACCATGGGCAGGACGCACAAAGTTGACCGTTTCCCAGCCATCGTTAATTTGGTAGGTCATGACTTTAGGAATAGGTAGTTTGCTCAACGCTTCATCTAGCGCTCTTTGCAGACCTTCAGTTAAGGTTAGCCCTGTTTTATTGATGTCTAAAAATAAGTTGTCTGTTTTTCCATCATGCTCTGTTCTTAAGCTAGCTACGGCTGAGGCGTCTAATCCCATGCTGTTCAACCGCTTAAGTAAAGCTGGGGTGGCTTGACCATGAGCATCCAAGCCGACGTTAACAGGCATCAATTTTTGCGCTACTTGCTCATCTGCGGCTTTGCTCACCACATCAGAAATATGCGCGGCTAAGCGGCGCGGTGTCGCAAAGTTGGTGACAACAGCGTGATCAGAGCTTAACCCCTGTGCGGTTAATGTTTCTGCTAAACCGTTAGCAAAAGCCAGCCCTAATGTTTTTAATGCCTTTGGCGGCAGTTCTTCTACAAATAATTCAACTAATAAATTGCTACTCAAGGTACTCATGCTGCTGCCTTCTTACTATTTTTTGCTTGCTGTTGCTGCAGTTGCGCCAATACTTCGTCTGCACGGTCTTTTTGTGCCATTGGGAACCCCAAACGTGCGCGGCTATCCAAGTAGCTGGCAGCGACGCTACGGGCTAAATTACGAATGCGACCAATATAAGCAGCGCGTTCAGTAACCGAAATAGCCCCACGTGCGTCTAGCAAATTAAACGTATGCGCAGCTTTTAATACCTGTTCATAAGCAGGTAGGGCTAACTTTTCAGTCATTAAGTGTTCTGCTTGTTTCTCATGTGCGTTAAAGGCGGTTAATAGGAACGCGACATCACTATGCTCAAAGTTATAAGCTGATTGCTCTTTTTCATTTTGCAAGAATACATCACCGTATTTCACGCCAGGTGAGTATTCTAAATCATAGACATTTTCAACACCTTGTAAATACATGGCTAAACGTTCTAAACCATAAGTGATTTCACCAGTGATGGGTTTGCAGTTAATGCCACCAACTTGTTGGAAATAGGTGAACTGGGTAACTTCCATGCCATTGAGCCAAACTTCCCAGCCCAAACCCCATGCGCCCAAGGTTGGATTTTCCCAATCATCCTCGACAAAGCGCACATCATTTTGTTGAAGGTCAAAGCCCAAGGCTTCTAACGAGCCCAAATATAAATCCATAATGTTGGCAGGCGCAGGTTTAAGGACCACTTGGAACTGATAGTAATGCTGCAAACGGTTTGGATTTTCACCGTAACGACCATCATTCGGACGGCGACTCGGTTGTACATAAGCTGCTTTCCAGGGTTCAGGGCCGAGCGCACGCAAGAAGGTGGCTGTGTGGCTGGTGCCCGCGCCGACTTCCATATCGTAAGGTTGTAACAAGGTGCAGCCTTGTTGATCCCAATAGTCTTGGAGTTTTAGAATAATTTGTTGAAAGCTTAATGCCATGTTTGTGAATACAAATAACTAAAAGTAGAGATTTTACATGAGAATGGCTCAGTAAGACTAACTTAAGCGATGGATTGCAGTATTGAGACATGAATCTAACCGTCTAAAATACGGCGCATCTTTATACGTCATTTGACGTGTACACTTTTTATATTGATTTAATCCATTGTGATCTGGATCGATATTTGTTAAATTATAACAGATGCGTTATTCGAACAATAAGCGGTTTGCTTTTGTATTGACTCTTTTTTTGGGTGTCATGCAACTGCTTTTGCCTTTTATCCATGCTCATTACAATGGTCATGATGTGCATGTGCAAAATAAGACGCCGTTGTTGCATATGCACAACATTCAAGTTCATACACCAGCTCCATCGTTAGCATTGGGCGTTTTCACTGCAATGCAGACGGCATTAGTGGCGGATAACTTAGATTCTGCGTTTGTTGACATTGGTCAAGGAGTGCCTAATCAATCTTTTTTTGATGCTGCGCATTTTATAGCTGTTTTGTTTGCCATCATTTTCTTTGTGACCGTCACGCGTATTCTTTACTTTCCTGCTTTATCGATATTTAAACAACATTTCCCCTACCAGCGACCATTGTCGCACGCCCCACCAAACCCTTAAAGAGAGTGCAATGTACGATGCCGTTTGGCATCTGTTTTTGTTATTTTTAGGAGTTTCTAATGCCAGTTTTTAGATGGCTATCCATTGCTTGGTTATACCTTGCATTAATGGTGCCTATGTTGATGTTTTCATCTGTGTGCATGGCGCTTGAGCCTGTCGTTGCCCATGAGGATGTCTTGCAAGTCAACCCAACACTCAGCTTACACGATGTATTAAATATGACGGTGAAGCATCAGCCGCAACAAGCACAATGGCAAGCGCAACGATATGGCGTAAAAGCTAAAAAAGCGCTTGCTGAAAGTATGTTGCCCTATTCGCCTGCTATCTCAATCGCACAACAAAATGATAGCGTTGGAAGTAATCGCGGTGAGCGAGAGTATTCTGTGGCACTTGAGTTACCCATCTGGCTACCAAATCAGCGTGATGCTAGAGCAAAAGTTGCAGAAATCAGTGCGCGATATGTTGAGGCAGGCCAAGCGAGCTTGGCCATCAGGGCGGCGGGTCTTTTGCGAGACGCACTCTGGGGAATTGCATTGACAAAGAATGCATTTGCCTTAGCAGAAGCGAAGCTTAATAGCGCGAAGATCCTCGAAGAAAAGGTGAACAAAAGTGTGTTGGCAGGTGAAGCAGCAAAAACAGATTTACTGCAAGCGCAACAAGCGACTTTGCTTGCATCTAAAAACAAAGTGCTGGCACAAGCCGAGGTGATGCATGCAAAATTTAGGTATAAATTGCTGACGGGGATTGATCAACTGCCACAAAATTATACAGAACAGAAGTCTGCTTTAATCGGCTTTGAACAATCACCGACTTGGTTGGAAATGCTAGCTAAGGTGGAGAGTGCTGAGCAGTCTCGCGAGCTTGCACAAATTGAAAAAAAACAAAACATACAGCTAGAGATTAACGCTAGAACGATTATAGGCGCTTTTGATACGAAATATAATCAGAGCATGGGCGTGAGCGTCAGGATTCCATTGAACATTGCAGCAAGTACGACACCAATTACTGCCGTCTCAGAAATGGCTTTAGGTAGTGCAATCTCAGAACGCGATCTATTAAGAAACGCGTTAGAAGCGGCCTTACACGAGGCTGACCATAATCTAGAAGTGAGTGAGCAGGCATTGTTGATTGCTCAGCAGCATGATGAAATTGCGCAAGAGAGTCTTCGCTTAGTGGAAAAAGCTTACGCACTTGGCGAGCAAGACCTTACCACTTTATTAAGAATCAAAGATCAAGCATTTGATGCTGCGCGCAGTTATCACGCGTCAGAAATTCAACATCAATGGAACATTGCACGATACAACCAAGCAGTAGGAGTATTACCATGAATCAATTAATCAGTTTTGTATTAATCATCTTTATGCTACCGATAGCAGCTTTTGCAGACACACTGGTGTTGAGTGAAGCGCAAATCAAAAAAATGCAAATTACCACTAGTTTGGTCAGCAAAAACAATAAAGGCTTTACTCGCAACTATAGCGGTGAGGTTGTTGTACCGAATCATCAAACACAAATTATTAGCACACCGCAAAGCGGTTTGGTGAGTGCATTAGCTGTCGCTACTGGCCAGGAAGTTAAAAAAGGACAAGTGATTGCACAGATTAGTAGTTCAGAGTTTATCGGTTTACAAGGTGGGTATTTGCAAGCAAAAACCAAATTAGCCTTGGCTTTAAAAACGGCAGAACGAGATAAAGCGTTGGCAGAAGAAGGCATCATTCCAAAGCGACGTTACCTTGAATCACAAAGTGCAAGCATTGCTATGCAGACAGACGCAATGCAGCAAAAGCAGGCTTTACGTTTGGCTGGTATGTCAGAGAGCAGCATTGCAAATCTAAGCAGTGCGAGCAAAATCCAGAGCGTGGTCAGTATTGTTGCCCCTATTTCTGGGCAAGTGGTCGCGCAATTCTCAAAGGTGGGCGATCGATTGAATAGCGGGATGCCTTTATATCAAATCGCGCAACTGAATCCGTTATGGGTGGAGATGAATGTCCCTATAGAAGAAGCGGCGCATCTTGCCAACGGTTTAAAAGTAGAGATAGCCAAAAGTCATGCCAGTGGGCACATCATCGCGATATTGCGTAGCGTGAATAAGGCAACACAAACTCTGCAAGTGCGCGCCACAATCAATCAGGGCACGCAATCACTGTCTTTAGGACAGTTTGTTGAGGTGGCTTTGTCGATTAAAACACCTGAGGGTGGTTTGCAAATACCTGTTTCTGCTTTGGTTAGAAATGGTCAAGAGAGTGTTGTTTTTAAGCGCATCAAAAATGGCTTTGAGATTGTGCCAGTAACTTTAATGCATTCAGATGCGGAGTTTGCTTTCGTCAAAGCAGCGCTAAGTGCTGGCGACCGAGTGGCTTCAAAAGGCTTAGCAGCGCTTAAAGGCAGCTGGTTAGGTTTAGGTGGCGAATAATGTTCAATCTGATTGTTGAGTTTTCATTACGCCAACGCGTTATGGTGTTGCTATTAGTGTTCATCTTAAGCATTGCGGGTTATATGGCTTATCAGCAATTGCCCATTGATGCCTTTCCAGATGTCTCATCTACGCAGGTTAAAGTGATTGTAAAGTCGCCAGGTATGACGCCAGAAGAGGTGGAAATGCGCATTACGGCACCGATTGAGGTGGAAATGTTAGGTATTCCCAAGCAATCTGGTTTACGTTCTGTTGCCAAATATTCTTTAACGGATATTACAGTTGATTTTGAAGATGGGACAGATATTTACTGGGCGCGTCAGCAAGTGAGTGAGCGCTTAAGTAGTGTATGGGGTAATTTGCCCAGCAACGTGACTGGCGGCATCGCGCCGATGACTACGCCATTGGGTGAAATGTTTATGTTTACAGTGGAATCTGAAACACTGAGTTTGGAAGAGAAGCGTAACATACTCGACTGGGTGATACGACCACAATTGCGAACGGTAGCGGGTGTCGCCGATGTCAATGCTTTAGGTGGGCTGGTGCGCACATTTGAAATCGTACCTAATAATGCGCAAATGTATGCACGCGGAATTAGTTTAAATAGCTTGCGTGATGCCATCATTGATAATAACCGTAATGATGGAGCAGGTCGCTTAAGCGATCACGAGGACGCACTCTTAGTCCGTTCGGAAGGTGCGATTAAAACGCTAGATGATGTGCGTGGGATAGTCGTCAAAAGCGAGTTTGGTAAGCCCGTATATGTGGCGGATGTTGCAGAAGTGCGTGTCGGTGCTTTGACCCGTTACGGCGCCGTGACGGCCAATGGCAAAGGTGAAGTTGTTGAAGGGTTAGTGCTCGGTTTGCGTGGTGCCAATGCGCGTGCGGTCGTTGATGGTGTACGTGCAAAATTACAAGAAATAGCGCCAACCTTACCCAAGGGCGTTACAACAAATGTGTTTTATAACCGCGGCAATTTAGTCGAACGCGCCGTGCATACTGTGAATAAAGCCTTAACAGAAGCCGTTGTGCTGGTGATTATCTTATTGATTTTATTTTTAGGTAATTGGCGTGCTGCATTAACCATTGCGTTCTCATTACCACTAGCTGTCCTCACGACCTTTTTATTGATGAAGCAATTTGGACTATCGGCCAACTTGATGAGTTTGGGTGGCTTAGCGATTGCGATTGGAATGTTGGTCGACTCTTCTGTTGTGGTGGTGGAAAATATCATTTCACATTTGGCACATACGCCCGACCAGCATGTGCAATCCAAAATGAGCATCATCTTGAACGCGATGCGTGAGGTGAGCTTGCCAGTTGCATCTGGCGTCGTAATTATTATTACCGTTTTCTTACCGTTACTCACTTTGCAAGGCTTAGAGGGTAAGTTATTTTCACCAGTAGCAATGACCATTATCTTTGCCTTATTAGGCTCGTTAGTGCTGTCGCTGACCGTTATTCCAGTGATTGCCTCTTTCTTAATTAAAGACCAACATGAAGTAGAACCATGGTTGGTGAGAAAGCTTTCGGCTGTGTATGCACCTGCATTGAAAAAAGCCATGCAACATCCGAATAAACTCCTGATGGGCGCTGGCGTCCTATTGATGCTAACAGTGGTTGTTTATTTTTTTATTGGTAAAACCTTTATGCCAGTAATGGATGAAGGTGACATTATTATTGGAGTAGAAAAACTACCTTCGATTACCTTGCAGCAAAGTGTCGCAACTGATTTGAATGTGCAACGAAATATCCTAAGTCAAGTATCAGAAGTTAAAGGGCTCTATTCACGTGTGGGTTCTGATGAACTGGGCTTGGATCCAATGGGCTTAAATCAAACGGATAACTTTTTAGCCTTAAAACCACGTGATGAGTGGACAGTAGACAGCAAAGAGGCCTTGATTGAAAAGCTTCGTGCGGTCATGAAGCAAATGCCAGGCTTGGATTTTAGTTTTACTCAGCCGATTGATATGCGCGTGAGTGAGATGGTGTTAGGGGTGAGGGGTGATTTAGCCATTAAAATTTTTGGCGAAAATTTAGACGCTTTAAGCAAAACCGCGCAAGCGATTGTAGGCGTGTTAGAGGGCATAGAGGGTAGTCAAGACGTTTATACACCCGAAAACAGTGGTGTTCAATATTTGCAAATTAATATTAATCGTAGTGTTGCTGGCAAACTAGGTCTGACAATCGCGGAAGTAAACCAAATACTACAAACGCAAATTGAAGGTCAGCGACTCGGTATCGTGCAAGAGGGTGTAAGACGTACCCCTATTCTATTGCGTGGTAGCAATGGTGTCCGCATGTCACCCACTGATTTTAGTCAATTACTAATCACATTACCTAATGGCAACAATATTCCTTTATCGAGTATTGCGACCTTAGTACGTACAGAAGGCCCTGTGAAAATTGATCGTGAGCGTGGCATCAGAATGGTCGTGGTGACAGCCAATGTGCAAGGGCGAGATTTGGTTAGCTTTGTCGAAGAAGCGAAACAAAAAGTCGCTGCGCAAGTCAATATCCCTCAAGGTTATTGGATGAAATGGGGCGGTCAGTTTGAAAATCAACAGCGCGCTGCATTACGTTTAAGTATTGTGGTGCCGATTGCCATTGGGCTAGTATTTTTATTGCTCTACCTGACTTTTGGCTCATTAAAGCTTGCTGCATTGATCCTTTCAAATATTCCATTGGCCATGGTTGGTGGTGTATTTGCCTTATGGATTTCTGGTGAATATCTGTCTGTGCCTGCTTCCGTAGGCTTTATTGCATTGTTAGGTATTGCTGTGCTCAATGGGGTAGTAATGGTTTCCTATTTTCAGCAGTTGGATTATGAAGGTATGCAAAAAAGCCTGATTGCTTTTGAAGGCGCCAAACGCCGTTTAAGACCAGTTCTGATGACCGCAAGTATTTCGGTGTTCGGTTTGATTCCACTATTATTTGCAACGGGGCCAGGGTCAGAGATCCAACGGCCATTAGCCGTTGTAGTGATTGGTGGTTTAACTACCGCCACACTATTAACTTTATTTATTTTACCCATACTTTATCACCGATTTTTTGGCAATGATGAAGTGACGGATTGATGATTGAGGCTGTGATTCGGTTGCCTAATGATTTGGCTAGTGAACTAATTGAGCAAAAATCACACCAAACCAATCATCAACTCGAAGCTGACATTTTAAAGGTTTACTATGAATAAATTTGCATTATGGATATCCGTTTTACTCTTAATCACGAGTGCGAAGATTGCTTTCGCCAATCATCATGGGGCTGACGACGCGGTTCAAGACGAAAACGGCCATCAGATGACAACAGAAGACCTTAGTATTGCCTACTTAGATGCCAACAAAGATGGTGTGATTACCCAGCAAGAATATTTAGACGGCGATAGCCAGAATGATGCAAAAAAGTTTAAGCATATGGATGCCAATGGGGATGGATTATTAGATTTGTCTGAGCAGCGAGAGATTGAGGCAGTCTATCAAGAACTGCATGAACAATACAAAGCAAAAACAAAGTCAATTTAAATCATCAACGTTGTTTAGCGCGTTTGGTTAGGATGCCAATGAGGATGCCTAAGCTGATGATGATAAACGGCCAGTTTCCCCAATAGACGTATGGGGTGGTGCCTTGATAGCCTTGTGCGGTGACGTTAAGTGTGGTCGTAACATCATGTGGCGCATGGGCTAGCACGTAGCCATGTTGGTTGATCATAGCGGTAGCACCAGTGTTGGTTGAACGTAGTACCATGCGACCTGTTTCTAATGCTCTGGCCTGAGAGAATTGCATATGTTGATCAGCCGCATAGGATTGCCCATACCAAGCATCGTTGCTGATATTCACTAATACAGTGGCTTCTGGTAATTGTTGAATGATTTCCTCGCCAAATACGTCCTCATAACAAATATTCACGGCTATCTTTTGGTTGTTGAGCAGCATGGACTTTTGTTTTGTGCCGCCGCGCGATAAGCCGCTGAGGGGTATATTGAGCCAGTCGCGATAAATCCAGCCGAGCATACTTTTTAACGGAATAAACTCACCAAACGGCACTAGGTGATTTTTGCTATAAGTTTGGGTAGGGGCTTTGCCAAGACTGAAAGCGCTGTTGAAGTACTCTTTTGTACTGATGTCATAATCGACCATACCAACAATGACATTGCTGTTATTTTCGATCGCATGTGTTTCTAATGCATCTTTAATGGCTGGGTCAAGTTGGCTAGCAATCACGGGCAGTGCAGTTTCGGGTAACACAATTAAATCGGCTTGGCTTTCTTTAGTCATGGCTACATAGCGTCGCATGGTGTTTTCTGCGCTGTCAGGCGACCATTTGATATCTTGCGGAATATTGCCTTGAATCAGGCTAGCAGTGAAGGGTTCACCTTGCGGCGAAGTCCAAGGTACGACTGTCAACAGACCACCGATGGCAAACAGCAGTGTGACGGCAGACATCATATTGCGCTGACAGCGTTGGTTGAGGGCTTGTTGCTTATTCGTGAGCCAAATGCTAATGCAGCCAGCAATGCCAACAGTGATGGTCGAAACGCCATAAACACCAATCATGGGCATATAGCCTGCTAATGGACTATAGGGCGTTTGACTGTAACCGATGGTGAGCCAAGGGAAACCAGTGAAAATCCAGCTCCGCATCCAATCAGATAATCCCCATAATACTGGCGCACTAATGGATAAGAAGGTCAGTCGTTTACTAAAATAACCAACAAGCGCAGGGAAAAGCGCCATCAATGCACATAAACAAAAAGTGCAAAAACCAGCAAACCACCATGGCATGCCACCAAAATCATGAAGGCTAATGTATATCCAATAAATACCGACGATGTATAAACCTAAGCCAAACTGAAAACCTAGCTTTAAGCAAACTTTAGCTGATGGTGCTTTTGCCCACAAGTAAAGAATGCCAGTCAGCGCAATGATGGTGGCTGGGAAAAAATAAAATGGCGCGAAACCGAGAACGGCGAGGGCGCCAAATAGGAAGGCTAATATTGGTTGAGGAGGCAGTTTAAGCATTTACTTGCGTTAAATCATCTTTTGTAATGTGCGCTTGTACAGTATAAGTGAAAGCGATGAAAAATGAATCATATTGTGAAGAATGCACAACACCTTGATAAAGGAGGCGCAATAACAAGTTCAGGCGCCCGCGTTGCGATACACACTCAACAACAGTCTGTGTCTGCAGGAGATATGATGTGGTTAACTGTAATATAGCATGCAGTTACCGTTAGGATTAAATAGCGACCAATAAAAAAAGGGCGGTCATACCGCCCTTTTAATTCAGTAAAGACGATTTACTTTGGGAGTTCATAAGCATGATCTGTATCGCTGATAGCCTCAGAGCCGTCATTATTCAAAAACACCACTTGCACGACTTTATCGTCAATAAAGTCTAATTCGGTTGTTTCATAATAAGCACCGTTCTCGTCAGTATTGATATTGTGATAATGCCAAATAGACGCCACAATGCGGTTAGAGCCTCGAATTTTAACGTCATCCGCTTTTGCTGGCTCACCGAGTTGGGCAACAATGGCTTTTTTATCGAAGTTCTCGATCGCTTTCACAAAGTCTTTTTCTGCTTTCGGAAGACTTTTTTCAGCGCTTAACTCTTTTTTTGTTTCATTTGCGGATGTTGCGGATTCAGAATGCTTCGTATTGACTGAAGAACAAGCTGTACAAAAAGCCACTAAAAAAAATGCCACTAACAATTTCATCATTGAATCCCCTTAAAAGTTAAGGTAATAGAGTGAGCGCTAGGCAATTGGTTCAATTGCAGTGGGTTTATCTGGCAATATTTCGACCAGAATTGAATGTAAACGTCTGCTATCTGCACGAATGACAGTAATGTTTAAATGATCAATCAGGATATGATCGCCACGTTTAGGCATGTGGCCAAACTTATTAACGACTAATCCACCAATTGTTGAAAACTCTTCATCAGAAAAGCTGGTGCCTAAAGCTTCGTTAAAGGCAGCAATTTCTGTGAGTGCCTTTACCCGATAATGTTTGGCAGATTGATGAATAATATTATCTTCATCTTCGTTATAGTCATACTCATCCTCAATATCGCCGACAATTTGCTCAAGCACGTCTTCAATCGTGACCATGCCAGCAATGCCGCCATACTCATCCACGACCATTGCAATATGATTGCGGTTGCTTCTGAATTCTTTGAGTAATACATTCAGACGTTTTGACTCTGGAATAAAGACCGCAGGGCGTAACATATCACGAACCTCGAAATCTTCACCAGCATAATAGCGAAGCAAATCTTTGGCCAGTAAGATGCCAATCACATCATTTTTATCATCTTCAATCACTGGAAATCGACTATGCGCAGTCTCAATAACGTATGGGATAAACGTCTCAGGTGAGTCTGTGATGTCGATGACATCCATTTGTGAGCGTGGAATCATGATATCGCGCACTTGCATTTCACTCACTTGCAATACACCTTCTATCATCGCGAGTGAGTCACCATCCATCAGATGGTTTTCGTAGGCGCTGTGCAATAAGTCAACTAATTGCTCACGATCTTCTGGTTCGCGTAATAAAAAGTGACTTAAACGTTCTAATAAACTGGGTTTGTGACTTGTTTCCGAATCGGATGCCATGCATGGGCGCCCTATGTAATAAGATAGGGGTTAGGATACCCTAATTGCAGCATTGTTGTCACCTCAATAGACTCCATTAATGCTGCTTGTTCTTCAATCTCATGGTTGTAACCATGTAAGTGTAGCGTACCATGCACCGTTAAGTGAGCAAAATGTGCCGCTATTGTTTTGTTTTGTTGTTTTGCTTCTTGAATTACCACGGGGGCACAAATGATAATATCGCCCATCAAATGCGGCTCTTCCGTTAAAGGAAAAGTCAATACATTGGTTGCATAATCTTTACCGCGGTAAGTTCGATTGAGTTTGCGACCCTCTACTTCGTCGACAATCCGTATCGTCACTTCAGTATCAACACGCAGCGCCGCTTTAACCCATTTTCGAAGCTGATTTCTAGTGGGAAGCTGTGCTGCATTTGATGCAAATTGGACGGATAAGCTTAAATTAGGCATAGGGGCTAAGTGATTGGCAATCTGATTAATCATTAATCAGATTGCCATTATATAACTAATCTATTGAATACTTTCTGATTGTTTGATTCGCCATCACAAGATGGAACACAATTCACATCTAAATATGAGAAGAACAGTGGACTAGTCCGCTTGACTTTCATAACGTTCGTAAGCATTGATGATCTTTTGCACCAAAGGATGGCGCACTACATCAGCTGCTAAGAATTTAGTCATCGCGATTCCTTTAACATCATGCAAAATCTTTTGCGCTTCTACTAAGCCACTTTTTTGATGTTTTTGTAAATCAATCTGAGTGACATCGCCAGTGATGACTGCTTTTGTGCCAAAGCCAATACGGGTAAGAAACATTTTCATTTGCTCTGGCGTGGTGTTTTGCGCTTCATCTAAAATAATAAAACTTTGATTGAGCGTACGACCGCGCATATAAGCCAGAGGTGCCACTTCAATGGCATTACGTTCAAACATTTTATTGACAGTGTCGTAGCCAGCTAAATCATATAAAGCATCGTAAAGCGGTCGCAAATAAGGATCGACTTTTTGGTTTAAGTCGCCAGGTAAAAAGCCTAAACGTTCCCCTGCTTCAACGGCAGGGCGGACAAGGACAATCCGTTTAACGCGATCTCGCGTCATGGCATCGACTGCGCTGGCAACTGCTAAATAAGTTTTTCCCGTGCCAGCAGGGCCAATGCCAAAGGTGATGTCATAATCTTGAATTTGTCGTAAGTATTCGATTTGACGCGGAGTCCGTCCATGCAAATCGCTACGTCA
>Ga0129324_10000226_pt1 | contig 40747 bp, 41 predicted proteins | sample CPBDNA_7_FD_96879 | JGI IMG/M metagenome (GOLD analysis project Ga0129324, IMG submission 96879) | Freshwater to marine salinity gradient microbial communities from Chesapeake Bay, USA - CPBay_Spr_15_0.2_DNA | ecosystem: Environmental > Aquatic > Marine > Coastal | place: USA: Chesapeake Bay...
CTTCTTTCCCTCAAGATAAGGCGATATTTTATTGTATAAAATAATATTAGCAAAACCCATAAAGAAAACTGGTGATAGATGTAGTAAAAAAAAATTAGAATATGGCAAGTTAAATAAAGAAGATAAATAAAAAATTGATGAATGAGTTCTAAATCCATGGTTAAAATTTCCTAATCCAATCATATTTGAATATTCACTCAATAGATGTGTGTAGGGAAAATGATAATATGGAAAATCATCATGATTTTTTGCTAGAAGAATGAATATAGTTAAAATAAAAAAAATAGTTAATAATTTTTTTATATTGTTCTTAAGAATTTTTTTTTCTTTATTTATAAAAATATTTATTAAGCCGATTAAAAGAATGATCGAGTTAAATAATTCAGTATGGGGTATAAAAAAACTTGAAATATATGAAAAGAGTATAAGAATAAAAACTCCATAAAACCCCACGTAACCAATATCATTCTCAGAAGACTTGAGAAAAACCTGATTGAATAAAATTCCATAACCAACTAAGGAAAATGTAATTAGCCAGTAATAAGTTAGTAAAATTATAAGAGAGTGCATAATAGTTATTAAATTATTTTATTATTTTATTTAATAACCAAACAGTAATTTTTGTTAAATAAAAATCATAATTTTTTTTATAGTTTAATTCATTTTTTTTGTAAACTTTAATAATAAAATAATGTGCCTGAAGTCTTTTCAACCACCAATTATAAGAAAAAAAATTAACATTTGACATTATCCCATCATTTACTTTTCTATAAATGGTTAAATTTTCCTTTATAGTTAAAAATTTTCTTTGAATTCTTTGTGCAAAAAAATTTATTCTAAAATCAATTTCTAGTGTGGGATAATTATCGAATAAATTAAATTCTAAACAATTTTCAAAAAAAGCTCTTTTAAAACTTATTCCACTAGTTGGAATAGTTGTGGGCCATATATTTTTATTATATTTATTTTTAATTTTTAAGTGAGTAAATTTATTATTTGATAATATTCTTGGCACATCGAATACGACATCTAAATTATTATTTTTTAAAAAAATATCTTTAATATGAGAAGCTTTATTTGGCAAAAAATAATCATCGCCATCCAGTAGTAAAATTAGATTTCCAGTAGATTTCTTAAATGCTTCAATTAAACTATCAATTTGATTTTTTGGTGAATATAGGCTGTCTCTTTTTTTTTTTACAATAAATAGCTCATTTGAATATTTTTTAATTTTACTCATAGATTCATCAGTTGATGAATTGTCAACTATGATAATTTCTAGATTATTATAATTTTGGCTTAAACAAGATAAAATGCACTCTTCTATAAATTTTTCTTTATTAAAATTTGTAATTAAAATTGATATTTTTTCTTTATTCATTAATCTTTATCAAAACTTTTTTTGATTATTTCTTGAACAGAGACGGTTGCATCAATGGTTTTAAATTTTTGATTTTTCTTCTTTGTTAATATTATTGATGAAAATTTTTCTTTAATGGCAATTCTAGAGCCATGATCTGACATAAAAAATATTTGTAAATCGTCATAATTTATCTCATTTTTTAATTCATTGATTAAGCTAGAAATTACTCTCACCATACAAATTCTCTCTATGTTATGCTGAATATATTTTTCTTGTGTGGTCATCTTTGTATTAAATGAGGATTTTCTGCCATCATAATCACATTGTCTATTAAAACCATAAGGAATATGTGGTGAAAGAATATGTGCAAAAACTAAATCAAATTTATTATCTAATACATCTTTTTTTATCTCATCCATAATTGTAGGAAGAAATATTTTATGTGCTTCAGGTTCAAGGGTGCTATCGGTTATTCCAATAATTCTTGAAAATTTCCATAATATCTTTGAGGATGAAGAGCCATCTAACTTCCAGAGAGATAAGAATCTTGATAAAATATTATTTTTAAAACCATTCAAATAATTTTCGTAATAATTGTAAGGATTGATTTGATAACACTTTGTTACATTTTGATTATTACAAAAATTAAGATGAATATTTTGCAAGACAGAAACGCTAGAAAATTTATCAAACAATGCATTGTGGATTAAATCGTATTCATTATAAGTGTTGTTTGATTCTTTAATATGACTATCTCTAAAATTTTTTGTAACTTTATTTGTATTGAAATTAAGTATTGATGGTACTGCGTTAGCTGTATTGTCAGATGTTGAATAACTATTCAAATATAATTGAAAATTATTTTTTTCAGCAAATTCATATATGGTTTTTACAAAATTATTCCCATATTTAAAATTTTTTTCTGTTGAGTTTACACCGCTCATTTCATCAAAAATAATAAACAAAGTTTTTTGTACAGAAATTTTATTTTTTTCTTGTTTTTTTTCATTATTAAAGTTCACTATTTCGATTGGGTTAAAAATAGTGCCAGCAATTTTAAAAATGAATATTACAAATATAAAAGAGAGAGAAATTTTAATTGATCTAATTCCAAATTTATAAAAAATAATATAGGTAGGTAATAAAAGTATTAAAATTAATAATATTTCTGCAAAATAAATATTAGGCAATAAAGCGTTTAAAGATTCAAAATTAGGCTTAATTAAACTTTTACTCAAAGATAAATTCTGATCTATAGCAAAAACAGTTAGAAATGAGACTATAAACAGCGTAAATTTATAATTTTTTTCTAAATTTATATATGGGACTAAACTTAAATACAAAAGAGCATATGGTATAAAAAAGATATAATAACTACTGAATAAAATTTTTTCTGATAGTGCCCAGACAGGAAATATGCAAATAAATAAATAAATTTTAAGAAATTTTTTCGTATTCATAAATTTTTCTTAAACTATTCTCGATATTATTAATTTTAATAATTTTTGCTTTCTTTAATAATATTTTTTTAAAATTATCTTCTGTATATTCTTCAAATATATCTTTTCTAAAACGCAGCATAATTTTAATTGTCTCGTCTTCCTTTGGTACAAATTCTATCAAACCTTTTGGTGCAATATCTAAAAACCAATCAATAAGGTTTTCTAAAGGTATGTTTTTAGCAATTGCTAAATGATGTTCAAAAGCAAGTGCAATTAATGCATCGAATTTACATCTTTCTAGAAATCCAACTCTTTCCAATTGATTCCAACCAATATTGCTAGATGGGTTTGAAGCATCCAGGTATAGTGGTAGAAAATTTAATTTTTTTTCTTTAGATCTGTTGTATGATTTTATTAATGCACCCTGATCAAAATCAAAACCAATTACACTTTTACCACCCACATTTAGACTCACTTCAGAAAATTCACCAGTGTTGCAACCTAGATCACAAAGTATTTGAGGTGTATGTTTTTTAATAAATTCTTCAACTATTTTTTTTTTTATTTTAGATTGATTTTGATCATAAGTGTTTTCTACATCATAGTTTTTCCAAAAAGATCTTTCTTTAGAGTTTTGAAGTTTAAAAATAAATTTCCTTAGATTTTTTAACATCCATAAGTATGAGTTTTTATTAAATTTTCTTTTTTTATTTTTTAACAATTTTAAATCATCAATATTTTTACTTTTATTTTTACTTTCAAAATGATTTGGTAAAACTAAATTTAATAAAACTGTTGGGTTCATTTTTTGAAAAAAAGTTAATGTTTTGCAGGTTTCTTCGGTAGATATTCCTTCTAAATTTCCACGGTACCAATTATTATAATTAATTCCCTTGTAAGATGTGATCAAAAGAGGGTTTAGAAATTGCTGACAAAACTGATTGTGTGCAGACCAATTAGAGCCTTCCATATATTCGTCAATAGAAAAAGCATCTATAAATATTGGTTTGTTTCCAATAAATTGAACGTTGTATGCGGAGGCATCAATTAATTGAAAATTATTTTCTATTAAAAAAATATTAAAATCTAAATGATGTAATGCTGCATCTTTAAGTTGATAGAAACTCCATTCATATGGGTATGAGACATAAGGAATTTTCTTATGTTCTAATAAAAAATTACAATTAAGTTTTTTTTTAATATCTTCATCATCAATTTTTTGAGTGCCTATTAAGAAATTCTTTTCAATACTTTTTTCTAATATTTTTGATTCAGTTAATAATCTAAATTTTTCTTCTCCACTTTTATTAATACCTCTTATAATTCTGTCGCCAATTGTAAATACTGTTGCTGAGGGGTCTCTAAAAGATCCTGAAATTTTTTCCACAAAATTTATTTTTTATTGTTCTTTTTAAAAACTTTTCTAAAAAAAATTTTTACTTTTTCCCAAAATATATAAAGGGTTGAAAGAAATGCAGCGAAAGCACCTACAATTGCTTGTAATATAATGCTGCCTGTTCCTGGATCCAAATATGCATGAGCTGAGGAAGTAAACAAAAAAAAGTATAGAAAAAATAGTGTTTTATTGATCATATTAGCTTTTTTTTATTTTAAAGATTTGAGGTTTACAAGAAAATAATGTGCTCTGATAACTTTTATTTAATATCTTGTTACTTTATTATTTAATAAATCAAGTTAATCAACATATTTAAATTTCTATCTTCTAACTGTCAATTAGCTTTTTTTTTATTAATGAATATAAAATTATATAAACTGATATATTAAATAATATACCCAAAATTAAAATTTTTGTACTTGAATAAAATTTATAAAAATAACTAAAAATAACTAAATTATAAATATTAATTAAATTTGCTACCAAAGTATTAAAATAAATATTCTTTACTAAATCTTTTTTTATAAAAAATTTATAAATCATTTGATGTAAATGAAATTGATCTGCAGCTTCTATTTTTTTCGTAGAAACAATTCTTCTTACAATTGAAAATAAATTCTCAAAAGCTGGGTACCATAATAAAAAACAAATAAAAAAAGGTGAAATAGAATTATTTTTTAAAGAAAAATCTATTACAAAAAAAGCTATATAAAACCCAAGTAAATAGGCTCCAGAGTCACCCAAATATAATTTTCCAAAAAAGTTAAAGAAAAATAATGTTGATAAAATTATAATTAGTAGGTTTATATTTGGATCAATTGTTAATTCAAAATTATTAGAGAGCATAACTAAAAATAAACAAACTAAAATATAATAGCCTATTACAAGTGTATTGAGACCATCTAAAAAATTACTTCCATTGATTAAAATTAACACACAGAATAATGTGAACAAAATTGACACTAGCTTGATATCTAAAACAAAATTTATTAAATCTATCCTTATATCTGTAATTGTTAAATTAGATAAATATATAAAACTAATAGATACAATACTTTGTATTAAAATTCTTTTAGCAGGTGAAGAAATTTTATTAGTATCAGATAAAATACCTATAATTAATATAAAGAAACCACATATTGTTAATAAAATTAAACTTTTAAAAAATAAAATTGAGCAAATAAAAATTAAAATACCACCACACAACGGTGGTGTTTTGGGTAAATTCGTTGTTAACTGTTTATGCTTAGAAAAATTTATTTGATCGATTAGGATATTATTTTTGTTAAATATATAAATTACTATCAGCGACAAAAAAATTATGACCGCCAGGATATAAAAGGTATTATTTAACTCAATCATAAATATTTTTTAGTTAAAGAATTTACACTCAACAAAAAAACTAAAATTAAAGATTTTAAAAAGCTAAATTTTAAATGGTGGCTGTAAACTAAAAAAGCATCTTTTAATTTTTGTATAATTGAGCTTGAAAGAGAATTATTTGTCTGTCTCCACGAAGCCAAAGTTTCATTAATACCCCACATTTTTATTTTTTTTTTTTATAATTTGATCCACAGCAAATAATCTTCTTTAGTTTTAAGATTAGGAAATTTTTCTTTTTTTAATAATCTAGAATTAATCATAACTGTAGAAAGACCTATGTCACAAGAAAACAGAAGATTTCGATATGTCATTATTTTGGGTGCTCTAATAATTTTTATTTTTTTTTCATTTTTATCAATAATTGAATAATCCGTATATGAAAAGTCTACTTTATTTACTTTCATAAATTTAATTTGTTTTTTTAATTTATCTTTGTGCCATGTATCATCAGAATCAAGAAATGATATTAATCTACCCTTAGATTTTTTTATTCCAATGTTTCTTGAGTATCCAGCCCCAAAATTTTTTTTATTAATAATAATTTTTACATTCTTAATTTTCTTAAGAGTAAGTTTTATGAATGGTAATTCAGCTTTATCTATATCATCATAAATTAAAATGATTTCAAAATTTTTATGAGTTTGTTTTAGTACAGATTTTATTGTACTTTTGAAAAATTTTTTTTTTTTATAATAAGGAATTATTATAGAAATCAATGGATTCATTAATATTTAATTACAAACATTACTTAGAATTTTATTCAATTTAACATAGTGGTTAAAAAATGAAAATTGTTTCGTTAATATCAGATTATTTAAAATTAATTTTTTTTTTTTCTCAGGACTGTTAATAATGTCTATAAATTTAAGAAAATTTTTCACTAAATCATTTTCATCATTAGATTTAAATAGTAAACCATTAAAGTTATCTTTTATTATCTCTTTTGGACCTTCTGGACAATCACTTGAAAAGACAGGTGTTCTGCAAGCTGCAGCTTCAATTAAAACAAAACCCGGATCTTCCCACAGTGATGTCAAAATAAATCCCTGAGACAAAGAAATATATGGAAAAATATTTTCAACATGGCCAATTAAAAAAATGTTTTCTTGTAAATTTTTTTTTTGTATAAAAGATAATATTTTAGATTTATCCTCTCCATCTCCAGCAATTATTATTTTAAAATCTGGAACATCAATAATTATTTTTTTGATCGCCTTGCAAAGAAACAAGAAATTTTTTTGTTTTGTTAATCTTCCTGCTGCAAAAAAATATTTTTCTCCTTTAAAAGGTAATTTAATATTTTGCTTCTTTTGAAGATTAATTTTGTTAATTTCAATAATAGGATCATACAAAGTTTTAATTTTTTCTTTATCTACTATGCCAAGGCTCTCAATATAGTTTGCTGTTGATTTTGTGGGGCAAGTTATCATATAAATTTTTGGTAAAGCTTTCTTCCACAAAAATTTTCTAATCATTCCAAGTTTTGGCAGTCCTGAAATTCGTAAAATAAATTTTGTCTTAAATTTAAAAAAAATTAACAAGATCAGCGGTAGAGATGTAATTAAATGAATTATTAGAAAATCTGGTTTTTGTTTTGAAATTAATTTTTTTAATGGAAAAAAAGAAAGTATAAATACTATTATAAATGACAATCTGCTTTTTAATTTTCCATATTTTGGAAGAAAGTTTAATAATTTTTTATTAAAACAATTTATTAGTTTAATATTTTTATTTTTTAAAACATTTTCAAAGGAATTAAATTCTCCAAAAAAATTAATTATTGAACATTCATAATTTTTCCCATAATATTTTAATGATTTAGCTGAATTTACAACTGCTTTAGGCGTAGCTATTGGTGTTAAAAATGGACCCCAGTAAAATATTTTTTCTTTAATTCTCATTTTTAACAGATTGAATTATTTTATTTTATGAACTTTATATTTTTTATACCATTCAAAACTATTTATAATTCCAGATTTATAATCTGTAAATTTACTAAAAGATGTAACTTTTTTTACTTTTTCATTGCTACCATGAGTATTTTTAACATCTAATTTATTTCTTAAAATTTTTTTAATTTTTACATCTCCATATTTGTTTTGAAAAAAATTGATAATTTTTGTAATTTTAATTGGTTTATTTGAACATACATTAAAGATGCTATGGTTTAATTTATTTTTTTTAGTAAATAATAATTTTTTTGTTATTTCAACTACATCATCTATATAAGTAAAATCTCTCTTATGATTTCCTGAATTATTAAGATAAAATACTTTTTTTAGCAAAAATGAGTTAAATAATTTGAATAAAAACATATCAGGTCTACCCCACTGACCATATACTGTAAAAAACCTTAATCCAATTAGATTTAATTTGTAATATTTTGAATAAAAGTTTGCAGTTATCTCATTTATTTTTTTGCTTGATGCATAAATATTTTTTGGAAAAAGTTGATGGTATTCTTTTGATGGTAAATTTTTTGAATCTCCATATACAGAACTTGAAGATGCATATAAGATTTTTTTTGGTTCATATCTTTTGATAGCATCTAGCAAATTAATAAAACCAAAAATATTTGTATTAACATATTTTTTAGGGTTCACGGCTGAAAATCTTACTCCTGCTTGTGCAGCAAGATGAATTATATGTGTAAATTTTTTATCTTTTAACTTTTTTATTAATAAATTTCTATTGCAAATATCTGCTTGCAAAAACTTAAATTTTTTTGATTTGTTCAATTCTTTTATTCTAATTTTTTTTATTTTTTTTGAATAGTAATCATCAAAATTATCTAAACCATAAACCTCAACATTTTTATTATGTTTTAATAAATTATTAGCTAAACTAAATCCAATAAAACCTGCTACACCTGTAATTAAAATTTTCATTATTTTTCATCCATTATCAGTGATGCAATAATTGAATCAATCAAAATTTTTGGAACATATTTTATTTTTTTTTTTAATTTTGTAATATCGGCTTCAATCTTTATTGATTCAAGTTTCCTACTGAAATTTTTCGATTTTATTAAAAAATTTTTTTTTTTAATCTTATAATTATTAAAAACTTTTGTTATAATGTGTTCTAATTTGGTAATTTTACCAGTTGCAATTATATAATCACTTGGCTCTGCACTATTCATAATTTTATAAATTATTTTAACGTATTCAGGAGCCCAACCCCAATCTCTATATACTTTCGTATTTCCCATTTCTAATTTGTTTGTCTTTTTATTGGATATATCATTAACGCCACTAATAATTTTTTTAATAACGTATGTTTTGGGTCTTAAAAAAGACTCATGATTAAATAAAATTCCATTATAAATTTTTAATTTAAATTGTTCTCTGTATGCTCTACCAATTTCTAAACTTATTGATTTTGCTAATGCATAGTAACTCAAAGGATTAATTTTTGAATTTTCATTATTTGGACCCTTATTATCTCCAAAAATTTCACCTGAAGAAGCATTAAAAACTTTTATTTTTTTTAAATTATTAAATGCTAAAATTTGCAAAATTTTAATTAATATTAAATTATTGCTGATTATAGTCTCATATTTCAAAATCTCTGATTTTTTAACTGAAGAAATTCCTGATAGTAGATATATTACAGAACATTTACTTTTAATAATTGTATCCTTAATGTTTTTTTCATTTACATCAACATTATGAAATAATTTAACCTTTCTTATAATATTAAGTTTTTCTAAATTTCTAGATGAAAATTTTTTTGATGTAACTACTCCATAAACTTTAAAATTTTTATTAATGTAATATTTTGCTAGTAAGGATCCATCTTGACCAGTAATACCAAAAATCAAGATAGATTTTTGATTAATCCTTTTTTTTTTAGTTTTTACCAACATTTAAAATAAGATATTCTTAGATAAAGTTTCTTAGTCAATTTTCTTGTAATTCAAGGTTGTTTTTCTATAAATAACAGTAATTTAAAATAACACAATGTCCGATTATAATAATAAAATTAAAAGTGAATTAATTTCTAGGATAGATAATATTAATGATATTTCAATTTTAGAACTCGGTGTACAAAAAGGAATATCAACAAATTACTTTTTAGAAATTTGTGATAAAAATAATGGTAAACTTTACTCTGTGGATATAGAGAACTGCTCAGAGGTATCTATTAGCCCCAGATGGAAATTTATTCATTCAAGAGATGATGATTTCAATAAAATTTTTAAACTTATTCCAAATCTAGTTGACGTTATCTATATCGACTCTTTACATGAGGCACATCATGTTGAAAAGCTTATCTATAATTATTATACAAAATTGAAGGATGGTGGATACATATTTATTGATGATATATCTCATTTGCCTTATTTAAAAAACAATCCTAGAAATAATTTTTATTGCGAAATAAATAATAAAGAAACTTTTGAAAAAATTCTTGAAATTTATAACAATAATAGAAATTTATTTGATTTAAGTTTTTCATTTAAATCATCTGGCTTAGCTATAATAAAAAAAATATCAAATTTGCCCTTATTAAAAAATGAAGTTATTGTAACAAGAAATTTTTCATTTAAAAATATTGCTAGATTGATATGGAAAAAAATCAAAAAAAGTTAATTATATTTATGCCATCTATTGATGGCGGTGGTGTAGAAAAAAATTTATTTATAATCTCTGATTTTTTATCTAATAAAATTAAGGACCTCACTGTCATCACTTTTGATGATAGATTTAAAAGCAAATTTAATAAAAAAATTAAAGTATTAAATATAATAAACAAACCAAAAAAGAAATATAAAAAGTACTATAAATATCTAAGATGTTTATTGTTATTATTAATTGAAGTTAAAAAACAAAAATGTCTAGTTTTTGCCTTTCAGGCAAATATTTATTGTTGTATTTTGTCTTTAATTTTTAATTTTAAATTAATCACACGTTCCAATTCATCACCCTCAGGTTGGAATAAAAATTTTTTTAAAAACTTAGTTTTTAAATTTTTATTTAAAGTCCCCAAAAAAATAATTGTTAATAGTAAAGATTTTAAAAGAGAAATTGATAGAAAATTTAATATAAGTACAAAAGTTATTTACAATCCATTAAATATAAATGAGATTAAAAAACTTAGTAATAAAAAATTAAATTTATCATTCTTTAAAAATTCAAAAATTAAAGCAATTAATATAGCCAGATTCACTGATCAAAAAGATCATATGACATTATTAGAGTCAGTGTTAATTTTAATAAAAAAAAAAATTAATATTAAACTTTTAATAATAGGTTATGGGGCAAATAAGAATAAAATGAATAATTTTATATCGCAAAATAAAATTTCCAAAAATATAAAAATTATAAATTTTCAGAAAAATCCTTACAAATTCCTAAAAAAATCGAACCTATTTATACTTACGTCACTTTATGAAGGTCTACCCAATGTATTGTTAGAAGCGATGGTGCTAAAAAGATTTATCATTTCTTCAAATTGTCCAACGGGCCCTGGAGAAATTTTAAAAAAAGGGAAATTAGGTATGTTATTTAAAGTCAAGGATAAAAAAGATTTAAGCAATAAAATTTTGCATTTTAATAATAATATAAAAAAAAATAATAAGATTACTTATCGTGCTTACAAAAGCCTAAGTAGATTTGATTATAAGTCTAATTGTGAAGAGTATTTTAAAATAGTAAAAAAATTTATTTAAATATTTTTGCAATCATCTTTCTAATTATTTAAAAAAATCTTAAGTTATTTTATTGGAAATCAATTTCTTATAATCTATAATTAACTATAAATGAAAAAAATACCGATATTTAAATTAAAATTTGAAAAAAAATTCCAAAATAAATTTAATTCACTTTCTAAAAAAATATTTAATTCAAAAGCCTTGAGCGAAGGTCGTTTTGTATCAAAATTTGAAAAAAATTTTTCTAGATTTGTTAACTCAAAATATTCAATTGCAGTTACAAATGGAACATCAGCTTTAGAAATTGCATTTAGAACTATAAATATAAAAAATCAAGAAGTATTGGTTCCAACTAATACTTTTTTTGCAACAATAATAGCTATTATTAAAGCTGGCGGAATACCAGTTTTATGTGACAATAAAGTAGACTCTCCTGATATTAGCATAAAAGAAATAAGTAAAAAAATTACAAAAAAAACAAAAGCTATTTGTGTCGTACATGTGGGGGGAATTATATCTGATGAAATTGAGAATTTGGTTAAATTATGTAATAAAAAAAAACTTTTTTTAATAGAAGATGCTGCGCACGCACATGGCTCTTATTTAAATAAAAAATTACATGCTGGAACTATTGGTGACATTGGCTGTTTTAGTTTTTATCCTACAAAAGTTATGACAACTGGAGAGGGTGGCATGATAACAACTAATAATAAAAAACTTTTTAAACAAATGAATTCATATAAAAACTTTGGTAGAGGATCTAATCCTAATTTAATTGATTTTTATGGGTTTAATTATAAAATATCGGAATTCACCGCAATTCTTGGTATTTTAGAACTTAAAAGAATACAAAAAAGAATACAAAAAAGAAAAGAACTTGTAATGAGATATTTTAAAAATCTTAAAAATAATAATAAATATAGTGTAATTATTCAGAGTAAAGGTAGATCATCCTATTATAAGTGTATAATTAAAACAAAAATCCGATCAGAAATAATTGAAAAATTCTGTAAACGAAATGGTATACAATTAACAGGCAAAGTTTGGAATATCCCAATACATAAGCAAAACGTTTTTAAAAAATACCTTAATAAAGATAAGTTTTTAAATGCTGAAAAATTCAGTGAATATCATATATGCCCACCAAACTATCCTGAATTAACTTTAGGTGATATTGATTATGTGTGTTCAATTCTTAACAAAATTTAGATTATGAAAATTGCACTATTATCTAACAAAAAAAAGTTTGAGGTTATTAATAAAAAAATAAATAAAAAACTTAAAAATGATGAAGTTTTAGTAAAAATTTCAGGCACTGGTATTTGTGGTTCTGATCTTCATTTTTTTAGAAATGGTGCTTTAGGATCAGTGCCACCACAATTTCCATTAAGCTTAGGGCATGAGACTGCAGGTGTAATTGTAGACAAAAATAAATCTAAATTCAAAAATTATTCAAATGTTGTTATTGATCCACTTGATATTTCGGCTTGTAAAAATATAGAAAAAGAACTTTGTGGTTGTGGTTTAAAACACAACTTGTGTAATCATCAAACTTATCTAGGCTCTCATCCAACTGAAGGTTCTTTTAGAGAATTCATGGTTTTAAAAGAATCTCAAATAACCCTTTTAAATAAAAAAATTGATCCAAAAGTTTCATCAATGTTAGAGCCAGCAGGGATAGCGCAGTATTGCATAGATAGAGCGATGATAGATAAAAATAAAGAAAATAACATATTAATCCTTGGAAGTGGGGCTATTAGTTTAATTATTTCATCTTTACTTTTTTATATGGGGGTAAAAAACATTACAATTTTAGATAAAAATAATTATAGGCTTTTGTACGCAAAAAAGTATTTTAAGGCTAAAAAACTGATTAAATTTAACCTAGATAAAAACAATAATATAGATCCAGAAAACAATAATTATAATTATGTTTTTGATTTGATAACTACCAATGAGTCTTTTGACTATGGAATAAAAGCTATCTCCAAAAGTGGGAAGTATATTGTTGTCGGTATACCTGAGAAAGAAGATTTTATAAAAATTAATCCACACAAATTAAGAATAAAAGAAATTGATATTTTAAATGTTAGAAGGTCTAATGTTAAATTCAATAGAATCCAGAATATAATTATTAACAAATCAATTCCTATAGATAAATTGGTAACACACTATTTTAATCTTGAAGATATACAAAAAGGATTTGATATCGCTTCAGACTATAAAGACAATATCATAAGAGGGATCATAGTTTAAGTGTAATTAATGAAATCTAAAAATTTAAATTTAAAAACTTATTAATAAATTAATTGTATTAGAGCTAACCTAAATTGTTCTTAATATTTTTGCAGTCTTTTAACCAGGATTTTAGGTATATAAGCTCTCTTTTTTGAAAAAATCCTTTTTTGATAAGAATTTTGTAAATGTGTAATAAATTGTAACTAAAAAAATTTAAACCTTTTTTAATTTTAATATTTTCTAAGATTTCATTAAATTTTTTACTATTTAAATACATTGGCATTTCTAAATTAAAATCATTCATTAAATTGTGATAATTTCTTTTTTGATACATCGTTGTTCCATAGATCAAAATACCAAGGTCATTTTTTTTTAAAATATTAAAGGCAATAATACTTCTCCAAATGTCGGTACACCTCATTGTGCATGTTGAGGGCAAATACATTAATTCAAAAATAGATTTATGCCATATTGTATTTTGACTGTTAAGAGTTGACTTAGCACTCCCTAGTGAAATTTTGTAGTTTTTAAATTTAACATCTATTTTTTCATATATGAGCCTAAAGATTGCATCTACATCAGGGTTATTTTCTGCAACACCTTGTTGCAAATAAAAATTTTTTAAACTTTTATTTTTTTTGATTTTAATTTTATTTTTAAAAATTTCATCAAGTGGTATTCCTCTGGGCCATATTTTGTATTTTTCATTTTTTTTGAATAAGTCATAAATATTAACCCATGTATCATTCTTTATTTCTTCAGTCTTATGACTTAGTTTAATCTTTTTAAAATAGTTTTTTTTAGGAGCATTGTCATCGTCAGTTTCTATTATGAAGTCTTTGTTTGTTTTCATTGAAATTAAATATCCAATATTTTTTCTTGCATAATTATTAACAGGACAAATTTTTGCAAAGCTTAATTCTAAATTCAATTGTTGTTCATAAGAAAAGTAAGTTCCATAGTTTATCTTAAAAGTTTTTGGTGATTTTTTGTCACCTATGATAACCAAATTCCATTTATTTTTTTTACACCCCTTACTAAATAGTCTGATATTTTGATTTGGAGAATTGATAGTAGTGATTACAAGTGATGAATTCATAAAATAAAATTTGAAATTGTTATATACTAAGGTAGAATTATTCCTAGTTAAATAATTAAAATGTTAAATTTTTTAAGAAAAATTAAAAATAAGATTGAAGTTAAAACACCCCCTTTACTCGAAGGGGTAAAAAATGTGATAGATCTTAATTTACCCTACTTTAATTTTGTATCTTTTGGAGAGCTAAATAAAGACAAATATTTTTATCTAATAAAAAGATCTCCTGGAACTGGATTATTTTCAAATGTCACCTTTGTATTAAATCATTTAGCAATTTGCAAAAAATTCGACTTTATTCCTGTAATTGATATGGAAAATTTTAATACCATTTATAACGAAAAAAAAAAAGTTAAAGACACAATGAACTCATGGAATTATTATTTTGAACCTTTAAATCAATACACCTTGGATGAAGTTTACAAAAGCAAAAATGTACTCATATCAAGTGATAAATTTTATAATTTTTTTGAATATAATATGGATAGAAACAAAGAATTAACAGAAATATTACAAAACAATATAAAAGTTAAAAAAGATATTAATCAACTTTTTTTAAGATTAAGCAAAAAATTTAATAATAAAAAAGTACTAGGTATTCACTTTAGGGGAACAAGCTATAAACGGGCCCAAGGGCATCCTTTACCTGCTACAAAAAAACAAATGTTACAAATTACAAAAAAATTTCTGTCAAAAAATATGGTTGATATAATATTTTTGGTAACTGAAGAGAAAGATTATTTAAATTTTTTTCAAGAAAATTTTCCTAATAAATTATTTTATTTAAAATCAGCATTTAGATCAAATAAAAATGATGCTTTTAAAGTATACCCTAGGAAATTTCATAGATACAAATTGGGAAGAGAGAATATGATTGAAACCTTATTATTATCAAAATGTGATTATTTTATATATTTAATGTCCAATGTTAGTGCGGCAGCAATTTCATTTAATCTTAATAAAGTACAAAAAAGATATGAAATTAAAAATGATTATAATTCAAAAAATTTTTTTATTGCACAGTATTTGTGGTATTTAAAAAAATTATTACCACCTAAATTTGGTGGTTTTAAAAATATAGAAATCTAAAATATTATCTATTTTATGTTTAAACAATTTGTTAAAAAGTTATTACAATTTTTTGGTTATAGTTTAATTAAGATAAATAGAAAATTACCAAATAGTTTTGTAAATGAGCCACCATCTTTTGAAGAAATAAGATGTATAGTTAAATCATCTGGAATATTACATTTGGGCGCTCATAGAGGAAAAGAAGCAGAGATATATCAATGGTTTAATAAAAAAGTTTTATGGATTGAAGCTAACCCAAATATATTCAGTGATTTAAACAATCACATAAAATATTATTTTAAACAAGTTGCAATTAATGCACTGCTTGGTGATGAAAATAAGAAAAAAATTTTTTTTGTATCCAATAGAGATGCGTCTTGCTCATCTATTTTTGATTTGTCAAATGATGTAAAAAACAAAAAATTGTGGAAAAATGAAAATATTATGATGGAAAAAAAAATTAATCTTACTATGAAAAAATTAGACACTCTTCTTTTAGATAAAAAAATTGAAATTAAAAATTACAATCACTGGATACTAGATCTACAGGGCTCTGAAATTCAAGTCTTAAAAGGATCAATTGATAGTCTAAAATACTGTAAGAGTATGGTGGTAGAGATTAGTAAAAAAAATTTTTATGAAAATGGTTCTACGCAATGGGTAGATTTAAAAAAATTTCTCGAAGAACATGATTTTAAAGTTAACAAAGAGCCGTCTTCCGATCACTGTGATGTCTTATTTGAAAAAATAAATTAAATGAAAAATAAAAAAATTTTAATAATAGAAATATCTGGTCAAGATGTAAGCTATTTAGCAAAATTATATTATAAAAATATTATAAATAAAATAGTCTCATGAACAAATTAAATTTAGTAAATTTTATTGAAGATTCGCTTGCAGATGGTGGAAAACGTAAAAAAAATTACTTATCAAACTCACATAAAAAACCTTTATTGAGCATAATAACAGTCGTTTATAATAATGAAAAATATATCGAAGAAGCGCTTAATAGTCTTTACTCTCAAAAATTCAATGATTATGAACACATTATTATTGATGGGGGCTCTAATGACGACACTTTAAAAATAATTAAAAAATATGAAAAAAAAATTGAGTATTGGTGCTCAAAAAAAGACAATGGTATTTATGATGCATTTAATATTGGCATGAGCCTAGCTAAAGGTAAATATATTGGTTTTTTAAATTCAGATGATAAATATACAGAAAATGCACTAACAACTCTAAACAAATATATCAACAAATTTCCTGATAAAGATTTTATTTTTGGGTCTGTCAAAAAACACTGGGGTATTTTGCATGGCTACAAACCTTATAAAATTTATTGGAGCTGGGGATTTTACTCAAGCCATTCAACAGGTTTTTTTATAAAAAATACTTCAGCAAAAATAATTGGATTATATAATTTAAAATATAAGTATTCTGCAGATTATGATTATTTTTTTAGAATGATCGTAAAATACAAAATGAAAGGAATAGCAACCAAAAAAAGCGAGGTTTTTGGCATATTCAGAAGGGGTGGGTATTCTAGTAAAATAAAATTTATTGACCACTTTTTTGAAGAAATAAAAATAAGACTTGATAATCAACAAAATAAATTACTTATTTTAATTATCATTATTTATAAATACATAAAAAATTTAACAAAATTATGAAAAAAAATATTTTCTCAACACAGTATAAAGTTAATTTGACTAGATTAGGAAATAATTATGATGGTGGTTATTTAATTCCAAAGTCTATTATAAAAAAAACTAACCTATTGTTAAGTTTTGGACTCGGGACAGACTGGTCATTTGAAAAAAGTTTCAAAAAAATAAATCGTAACTTAAAAATTAATTGTTATGATCACACGATTAATAGAAAATTTTGGTATGAACACACGCTTATTTCTATTTTTTTTTATATAAAAAATTTCAAGAATTTCAATAATATTTTGACTTTTTTCAGATATAAAAAATTCTTTTCACAAAAAAATGTAAAGCATATTCAAAAAAAAATAGTATCTAATAAATTTAATTCTCATGATATTTCAATAGATGAAATTACTAAAAGATTTAAAAATGAAAAACTATTTTTGAAGATGGATATCGAAGGTGATGAATATAGGATTATTGAAAAATTAAAATATTTTAAAAAAATGATTGGCTTTGTCATTGAGTTTCACAATATAGATCTTCATCACGAAAAAATTTCATATTTTCTTAAAAAGAATAAGAACTTTAAGATTGTCCATGTTAGTTCAAATAATATGGGCGGAATAAATCAAAAAAATGAACCAATAGTTGTGGAAATAACATTTATAAATTTAAAAACATTTAGTGATTTTAAGAAATTAAAATCAAAATTTATTAGCAAAAATAACTTAGATTTTCCTAACGACCCTCAAAAAAAAGATTTAATTTTATAGTTTAAATTATTATTTTTTATAAACATCCAATGTTTCTTTTGCACATTTGCTCCATGAATAATTAGATAGTTTTTTAGAGGCCTTTATTGTTAGATCTTTTTTTAATGTGCTGGAAAAAAGTACTTGCTCTAATTTTTCAATTATATCATCTACTGAATTTGGGTCAAAATACTGAACAGTATCTCCCATAATTTCTTTAAATACTGCAATATTGCTGCATGCAATTGGGCAATTTTTTGAAGCCGCCTCAAGTAAAGGCAAACCAAAACCCTCATATTTAGATGGGAAAACAAATAAGTCTGAATAATTATAAAGTGATGAAAGCTTTCTATCATCACCTGAGATTTGAATTATTGAATTTAATTCTACTTTATGCTTTTTAATTAATTCTAATTCTGAATTATGTAATCGTTCTCCTCCAAATAATACAAGTTTAAAAGATTTATTAATTTTTTTAGATACAACATACGCATTTAATAAATTTATAAAATTTTTATATCTTTTTCTTTCACCAACGTACAAAATATATGGTTTATTAATTATATTATGATCTAATCTACCCCTAAAAGAATTTACCCCCAAATGTGTTACGAATATTTTCTTAGAAGATATATTGTAATATTTAATTAAATCAGATTTTGTTTTGTTTGATATTGTTATAATTAAGTCTGTATTATTTAGTGATTCTTCTTTAGGCCTATAGTTAAATTTAAAATTATAATCTTTATAAAATTTTTCATGTATTAAATCATAGACAGTTAAAACTCTTTTTCCTGAAAAATTTTTTGGCCAATAATCATTATAATAAGTTTTGTGAAAAATATCTGGCTTAAAGTTTGTTGTGAATCTATTTGTTAAAATATTATTATATAGTTTAAAAACCTTTGACGTATACTTAGGGAATTTTTTTATATAAATTCCTTTAAAATTTTTATAGGTATTTAAAAATTTATTAAAATGTATTGGTGCTAAAATAATTGAACTGCAGTCATTCTTTTTAAGTTCACTATCTAGATTTATAAAATACCTGGTAATGCCACCAATCTCTTGATGTGTAAAAATTGAATAATCATATAAAATCTTCATTTAAATTATATACATGCTTATAATCTTAGAAAGTACCTAAATTGTTATTATTTAATAAATTATGATTTTTTGAATTTATGAATTTTTTTATATCTTTGGAAATCTTAAGGTGTTTCTCTTTAGAAATCATTTTAATCCAGTAATTATAAAACTCTAATTTCCAAACTTCATGATAACCTCCAATCTCTTTTAATGTTTTATCATAATCTTGGAAGAGCCAATCTTTAGAAAAAAAAATATTTTTCATAGAATAATACTCTAATATTTCTTTATCATTTACTTTGTAGTTTTTTGTTTTCTTTTTAAAATTAAATATAAAACTCTCTAATTCTCTAATACTTTTTGGATGATAATTAAATTTATAGTTTATGTGAGGGTTGTTTAAGGAGGCATTTATCGTTGGTATTTTTAACAAAGCATAGTCAAGCCCTACTGTTCCATGTACAGTAAAAACAGCGTTTATTCCTTCTCTTGCAATCTGATTGTGGGTTATATTTTTTGGTAATAAAGTTATATTTTTATATTTTTTAATTGTTTTTTTTACTACCTCTCTTTCATATTTAATATATTTAGTCCAATCTCCACCAAAATTTGGGTGGGTTTTAACATACCACAAATAATTTGTTTTCTCTGAAACTTTGCAAAGAAATTTAAACCATTGATAAAAGTCTGGAAATAGATGATTGCCCATTGAATGAGGGCCATCAACAAAATCATGTGTTGCTATTAAAAATTTAATTTTATTTGACTTATGAATATAATTTTTTTTACTAGTTTGACCAAATGCACTTTTTGTTACATAGGGGTAATCACTCGAGTACAATCCCTTCATTCTATTGGCTATTTTTTCTGATGATTTTTTTATAATAATTTGTTTTTTTTTAATATCTATTTTATTAAAAATTTTTTTTAAAAAATGGATCTCGTTATGTAAATAGAGAGAATTTTTTTTAATTCTTCTTAGAAATTCAGGCGCTAAACAAAATGCCTCAATACCTCTATGGACGGCTATCCTTAACGGTATGGCTAATGTATAGACTGTATGAGAAGTAATTACTGCTTTAATTTTATTTTTATTAAAATAGTTTTCCCAGATTAAAAATAGACTTATAAAATCTTTAATAAATTTTTTAAATTTTTTATCTGATAAATCAATTGTTGGAATTATATCATAGTTTTTTTTTAAATATGTATCGTACATTAAATCACCCACAATAATATTGTTAATCTTAAATTTTTCAAATTTTTTATGAGTTTTTACGTTATGTAAAAAATCTTTATAAATTCTATTTTTTTTATTTTCTAAAGAAGATGAGTATTTGGGGTAAAAAAAATTTTCTACTCCAAAGGACTTATAAGTTCCAAAAAAATTTATTGAAAAAAGTTTTCCAAAAAAAAACTTTATCTTGAAAATTAAATTTCTTTTTAATGGATATGTAAGTAAAACATGTCCAAAATATGCTATCAATTTAGATTTATATATTTTCTTTAATTCATTAGCTAAATAAGAATTGCCAACATGATTTGAAGTAAAGTTGTTAAATTCAACTAATATTTTACTATCATTAGTTTTTAAGTTATTTTCTTTTTTAAAATAATAGTTGTTATGTTTAATATATTTATCAAATATTGACTTTTTACTAAAAATATTATGTAAAAACATTTAATTTTCTATTGATAATATGCCAATACTTGGGGTGTTTTCTAAGTACATGTAATATTTATTTAAACTCTTGTCAAATATTATGTCTCTAATTCTTTCATTAATTACTAGAGTTTCATCAATTTTTGGATTTTTAAATTCATTATCAAAATTTAATTTAAATAATTTTTTTTCTTTAAGGGATGAAACAAAATAAGAGTTTTTATTTTCTGACAACTCATAACTTATAATCTCAGATATACCAATACTAGGGGTAAATACTTTTGCAGGTTCAATAAAGCCATATTTTTTGTGACTTTTATACAATGGAGCAATTTTTTTTGTAAAAGAATTTATTGGAACAACATCATAATGCACTCCATAAGACGCCTTTGGCCATCCATAGTTTTTAACAAGTTGAGAATCCTCATGTATTAATTTAATAATATTTACTTCATCGCCTCCTTTTGGTCCATGCTCTGTTGAAACTAATAGTTTACGATCATTGACTAAGAATAGTCCTTGTGGATTTCTATGACCAAGCGACAGTATTTTTGATTTTTTTGATTTTAAATCAATAGCTAATATTTTACCAAAGATACTGTCTTTATTTTGTGGAAGTGTCCAATCATTAAAATCTCCAACTGTTAAAACTAGATCATTTCTATAATTTGTAATTCTTCCCCCTGTTTGATATCCAGCAAAATATTTAAATGCTTTTATTTTTTTATCTGTAGTAACGCATTGATCAGAATCAAAAAAATCTTCGAATTTTAAAAAATCTAAATTAATCTTAGCTGACAAAACTGAAATAGTATAACAGTTTTTTTTTATTTCTTTTGTTACTGATATAAAAATTTTATCGTTAATTATTTTTGTATCTTTTATTCCCGTCCATTTTATTTTTTGATTAAAAAGGTCTAAATCTAATAAATTATTTGGTATTATTTTGTGGGTAAATACTTCTTTATTTAAATCATCTTTATTAAGATAAATAATTTTTCCAGAACCAAATGTAACTATAATTTTATTTTTATGAATTTCCAAATAACCTTTTGTTTTGTTAGCATAAATATCTTTTTTATTAAAAAAAGGTAAACGGTATTTTGTTATCTGATAAGTTTTATTTTTTAAATTAATTTTAAATTTTTCTTTTTTTCCAAACTCTAAAAGGTTTTTATACTTTAAATTTTCTAGATATAATAAATTGTTTTTATCTGTTAAAATTATATTTTCTATATTTAAAGCTTGGTGATTCCTGTAATGAATTGGTATATAAAAAATTGTTTTTCTTAAAAATTCTTTTATTAAAAAAGGTGTATTGTCCTTTATAAACTTTATCTTTTTATTTTCATAATCTGAAAATATTAAATATATTCCTGAAATTGCAAAAATTGCTGCAAATATTAAAAAAATATAAAGTAATTTTTTTTTTATCATTAAATTAATTGTATATGAGTTATAAAATTTTAAGATTTATTTTTATCTAAATCATAAATTTTATCACAAATTGATAGTACTTTTTCACTGTGACTTACTATTATAACTGTATAAATATTTTTTAGTTTAGTTATATCCTCTAATATTTTATTTTCTGTCTCTTGATCTAAAGCACTTGTGGCTTCATCTAATATTAATATTTGAGGTTTTTTATATAAAGCTCTTGCTAGGCCTATTCTTTGAATTTGACCTGAGGATAATTTATTTCCTATTTCACCGACGGGAGTTTCAATACCCAACTTACTTGAATTAATTACCTCATCTAACTGAGAATATTTAATAGCTCTGTTTAAATTATCTTTATTAATTTCAATGTCAGGAATACCAAATGCAATATTATTTTTTAATGTATCGTCTGTAAGAAAAACTTTTTGAGGAATGTATCCAATTAATTTTTGCCAGTTTTGCACATTATCTCTAACATCATTTTCATCTATTTTTACAGTTCCACTCTTTGGATTTAAAAAACCTATAATTATATTTAAACAAGTAGTTTTTCCTGATCCACTTTTTCCTTTAATGCCAAATATGCTATTTTTTTTAATAGTAAAATTTAAATCATTTAATATTGATTTATTTTCCCCATATTCAAAACTAACATTATTAATTTCAATTTTATTTTCAAAATTTAATAGTTTATTTTTATTTTCATCTACTTTTAAAATTTTTCTAATTTCACTATACATTTCATAGGTTACAGGATCGTTTGATTTTATTCTAAGTAGTGAGCTATGTATTTTGCTAATGGCTGGCACCATTCTAATTAAACCAGCAGTAATTATACTTATTGCTGGTATTACAGAATTCATACTTGATCCATTATTCACAAAAAATAATACAGCTAATGCAATTAACAAAACAGATAAAAACTCTAAAAGATGTTTTGGTACTATTTCTTTAAGAACTAGTAATGAATTTATACCCGCTATTCTGTAGGTATGTTTTAAAAAAATTTTTTCAAAAAAGTCTTTTTTATTATGAAGGCTAATTTCTTTATAACCTTCTATAGCTTCTTTTGTTGTTTTAAGTCTTTCGGCATATTGTATATTCATACTCTTACCCAAGCCAAATAAACTCTGTCTATTTTTAAAATAAAAATATATTAAAAATATAATAACGAATATAGATATTAAAAAGCCAACATATATATCAACACTGAAAAAAATGCCCATAGTTCCAATTATAAAAAGCAGTTCAAATAAAATATTGTAAATACCCTGAAGAACATGGGTAACAAATGCTGGTGGATAATCAATGATATTTCTAATTATATAAGCTGAGTTTTTTTCTATCACGAAGCCAGTGGATTGGCGAGTATAACCATTATAAAGAGTAGAGGATAAATCACCAATTAAAGAATAATAAATTTTTTGTTTTATATAAGTAACTAAGACTGAAATAGTACTTTTAATTAAAAAAAATAACACCATTATAGCTAAAGCACCTTTTAAAACTTTAGCTTGATCATAATCTAATATAAAAGTTAACACATCATACTTGGCAACAAACTCAATAAATTCCGAATAATTTATTATTATTGAAACGACTGGAAATACAAAACCTAATCCAACCAACTCCATAATGATTATTATTAATGAAAAAAAAGACATAACTAAAAATTTAGTTTTCTGTTTAGAGGATAAAATCCTAAAAATTAAATTTAGTTTTTTCATAATATTTAAAAATAGAACATTTGAACTAATTTAAGAGATAGTCCAATTTATTAAATCTCTCAACATATTGCAAAAATACCATACATCTGTCAGATTTTAAATTTTTAAAATCAGATCTTCTATGCAAACCATTGGTGAAAGAAATATATAAAGTGTTTTCGGGAACAGTGACAGTTATTATTTCATTCATTAGATGATTACTTAGCTCATCAGTTTCATCAAAAGACTTAGCGTTTATAAAAAATTTCTTATAGTTATCATTTATAATATGGCTGCCTCGAGAAAATTGAAAAGGTGCATCTCCCGAATCAATTTTATAAGGTGAATAAAACATCTTAAAATGTGGAATAAACCTGTCAGAATGTAAATATGTTTCTCCTTTTATTAACTTTTCGTTCTTATTTATAAATTTCAAATAATGAAAATCAACATTGGGTTTAACAATCTTGCTATATATCGTTTGAGACGCTTGATCACTAAGAGATTTTAAAAATTTGAAATTAGATATATCTAGTGATCCATAAGCTAATTCTGTATCTTTATCATTAAAAAGATTTTGTGGTTTTTCAGACCAGTTTTTTTTGTATCTACCTTCTTTCAATTCAGAAAAATAAGCAATTATATTTTCTCTTTCTTCTTTTGGTATAGCATTTTTAATAATTAAAACTCCTGTAGAAGCTAATGCTTCAAACATTTCGTCAGTTATAAAAAAATTGTTATTTGCCTCAAACTCATAAGATGCATTTTTATCATTATTTAAATATTCATTATTTCTGTAAAAAAATTTAAATAAAGATTGATTCTTTTTTGCTTGATTCAACCAAAAATTGACGTGTTTTTTTTTATTTTTTAAACTATCTTTTTCTTTAATTAAATATTTTAGGTCAGGTGTTCTTAGGATCCTTTTATTTATAAACTTTTTAATTTTATTAAAATAGTAGAACATTTTTTATTTTTAATTAAAATTTTTTAATATAATTTTTGAAATTTTTTTTGAATCATATTTTGATTTTAAAAATTTATTATAGTTATTAATCTTTTTTTTCCAGATATATTTTTTTTTTTGAAAAAAGACTAGTTTTGCAAGGTTTTCTAACTCTTTTTGTTTTTGTACATTTTCCACAAAACCAAAATATTGAAAAGTTGATTTCCATTTATTGGTTTTTTTATCAAAAATATAATGGGTAGAATTTTTTAAAGCTGTAGGTGAATTATCTAACTCATATTGAAGTCTAAAAAATTCTACAGTTGGTTTATTAAGAGCCAAACAGTCAAAACATCCGGAGGTCATTATTGTTATACATAAGTCCGAACTATGAGCTAAAACCATCAAATGTTCTTTTTTTATAGACCAAATCTTTTTATCAAAAATTGATAATGTATCTCTTAATAATTTATAGTCTACATTATGTGGGTGTAATTTAAAAACTACTTTACAATTTTTAAACTTTGCTGCAGTTTCTATTATTGACTTAACTATATACTTATAAGATGAAATTTGAAAATTATGTTTATTTGGGTGTCTTAAAGCAACAAGAATTTTAAAAGTAGAATCTTTTTTTATTTTTTTACCAATAAATTTTTTTACCCACCATTTTTCATATCTAGGAAAACCACATATTAAAGTTCTGTTTTTTGAAATATTGCTTGTTTTGTCATCTAATAAAAATTTCTGATTATCTTTATTGGCATAGAGAAATAAATCTCCTGTAACGTTATATATTTTTTGTTTATTTTGATTGGATAAAATATTTGACCTAGGTGGAAAAACCCAAGTACTTTCAGGGTATCTAACAATTAATGTATTAGGATTTTTTTTTTTTATAATAATTGGTAAATATGATAAATTAATATTTGTTACAAATACCGCTTTAAACTCAGTAACTTTAATTTTTTTCAAAAATTTTTGAAAATCAAAAGTTTTTTCTAAAATAAATTCTTCAATTTTACTTATATCTAGTAAATTTTTTATTTTTGATAAAACTAAAACTTTATGTAACAATTTCCATGCAAAATTATCAGTTTTATCTTTTATTACATATTTATTGCACCTCAATTTCCATAAATTAAATAGTTTTTTATTACTAGATAAGCTTCTAAAAGAAGAGTGGTTCTCAAAAATAGTTACTAGATTAATTTTTTTATCAAACCTGTATAACAAAGGTAAAATCCAATCAACCTCACCAGCATGTCTTCTAACAATTAATAAAATGTTTTTTCTAGATTTATGCATTGTGAGCTAAATAATATTTTTTCAGTTTGTTAAATTATTTTTTAATAAGAAGTTAGCAAAGTTAAAATCTAACTCAGTGTCTATATCAATAGATCTTTGTTGTGGAATTATATGATATTTATTGTTATCTCCTGTTAAAGAATTATTTTTAAAAATTGTATTTATTCTTGTGGCAACTACATTTGCTCTAAAATATGCTTTTTTATATAAGTTTCTATTTTGATTTTTACCCATTTCAATTCCATTTTCATTTATAAAAGAAACAATTCGTAAACCTTGTTTTTGTTTTTTTATTTTAATAGCTTTTATTGGGTGCTGAATTGCTTCAGATATAACAACTGAAGAATCTAAATTTTGATCAGATAATAAATGTTTAATTATAATATCAATATCTTGAGTTTTTTGAAAAGGCACTGTCGCTAACATTCTTACAACTATATCTGGTGTATAGTTTTCTTTTTTTTTTAAATATCTTAACAAATGTTTGATGAAATCTATTTCATGTGATGAATCTTTGGATAAATTTTTAGGTCGAATATAAGGTGCTTCACCACCAAAATTTTTTGCAATTTTTGCATATTTCAGGCTATCTGTTGATATGATTGTTCGCGTCAAATATTTTGATTTATGTGCTGAATTTAAAATTCTAACAAATAAAGGCTTACCATCAAATTTTTTAATATTTTTATCTTTTATACCTTTTGAGCCAGATCTTAATCCAATTACACCCAGTATATTTAATTTTCTTTTTACCATTCTTATTAAACTTCAACCAATATCAAGTTAAAGGAACTTTATATCTTTTTTTTTAGTAGAAGGAAGACCCGCTTTCATTTTAAAGCCAAATTTTTTTTCCACTCTTACCCTGTCATTGAAATGTGGTGATGATGCTTCTATAATTTGACAGTCTGAAAGGGCTTTCTCTTGATGTATCAAGCCAGGTTGAAAATGAAATGTTTTTCCTTTTGTGAGGATTTTTTTTACCAATTTACCTTTTTCATTTTGATATGTAATTTGAAGTTTGCCAGAAATTAAATATCCACATTCATTTTTTTTATGATGATATTGAAGACCACCCTGTTTACCTTTTTTAATTTTAAGCAATTTTAATGTTAAAATTTTTGGGATTAAAACTAAAAGTATTTCACTGCCCCATTGTCTCTTGCCTAAACTTTTAGGGGCTGGAAATATATCATGAGTTTTTTTTTTCATTGGCTACATTAAACTATCTAAATAAATTAAATCATCTTCTAGTAAATCTTTGTTTAATTTTTTATTTAAAAGCTCATTTACTCTATAAGGAGGTAATCCACCCCCTGGCGATTTAAAAGCAATATTTTCTAAAGTCAAAATTTCTCCCTGACGGAGGTTTTTACTTGCCACTATAGACTTCGACATCTTAAAAATAGGTTCTTTTTCAGTTTCTAATAATTTTTTTTCGTGACTACCAAGCATAATAGGAATTCTTGATAAATTCCTTACAAATTTTTTAAGCCCAGATGGCTCTAATGAAAAAGCGTGATCAGTTCCCTTTAATGCTCTGTTTAAGGTTACATGTTTTTCAAACACTCTTGCACCTAAGAGATAGGCTATTGGGCCTGCATCAATACCATTTTCATGATCTGACAAACCAATTATATGTTTTGGAAATTCTTTTTTATAAGTTTCAATAACGTTTAAATTCATTTCTGAAATATTAGGTGGATATGATGCTGTACAATGCATAATAATTAAATCATTTGTATATTTGCATATATTATCTCTTGCACGTTTTACGTCATCAATATTTCCACCACCAGTACTTAAAAATATTTTTTTATTTTGTTTTGCTATTTCAATTTGCAATGGTGTGTTAGTCAAGTCTGCTGAAGCAATTTTAAACGCCTGCATATCGATTCCACTTAAAAATTCAACACTTTTAAAATCAAAAGGTGTAGCAAAAAAATCTATCTCTATTTCTTTAGCAAAAGCTTTGAGCTCTAAATATTCAGATTTTCCAAATTCTAAAAAATCTCTATGTAAGCCATAGCTTTCACCGTAACTATTTCTGTTGTCATATTTAGAATTATAAAAAGATTTTGTATATAAAGATTTGTTATCTCTTTTTTGAAGCTTAACAGCATTAGCTCCACAATCTTTTGCCATTTTAAATAATTCAAAAGCTTTATCAATATTACCTTGGTGATTGTGTCCAATTTCAGCAATAATATAGTGTGATTTAGTGTCAATAATCATTTTTGAACTGCTACTTTTTGTTTTGTTTTATTTTGTGTAGAAATTGGGAAAAAAATTCCTTTATTTTTTAATAATTCATTAAATTCTGATTTATTTATCATTTTTTCATCAAATGCAAACCTTTCCTTATTTTCTTCACCTTGAAAATAGTATTCGGTATAATTGTTAGCGTGAAAATTTTTAGTTCCATAACTAAGAAAAATTGCCTGTCTTACATCATTTGTTTCCATTGCAGCATGATATAAATTGGCTATAAAAAAAACACAATCTCCTTTATCAACTAAAATTTCTTTACCTATTAATTTGTCAAATATTTTTCTAAAAATTTTATTAAAATATATTTTTTTAAATCTTTTTCGAAGCAATCTTAGAATGAAACAAATGATTCCTTTTTTCTGGTGAGATTTTGGGATTACTTTTATACCAGTTTTAGTTTTTGTATATGGCGACAAGTATATCGCAATTCGTAAAACATTATATTTTACATTTTTATCCCAATCAGGTCCTTCATTAAAATTTCTTGAAACATTGTCTCTATGCCAGTTTAAATCTCCACTTGTTAACTGATATATTGATTTGCTATTATATAAATAAATTAAATCATTACCTAAGAGCTTTCTGGAAAAATCTAGAATTTTTTTATTTGTTATAATGTCCCAATACTCTTTATAATTATACAAAGGCCTTAAGGTATAATTATCCTCATTATTTTGGTTATGCTCAAAATGTAATTTTTTAGAAAGTGTTCTTAGCTTTTCTGACTCTTCATCGTCAAAAAAATTTTTTATATGACAATACCCATCTTTAAATAATTGATTTTTATAGAAATAATTACTCATAATCATATTTATTAGTTATTTAAATACTATTGGACTTTAATTTTCAATATGATAATTAGTTTTTACAATAATTTCCACATAATGCATGTTAATTAAATTAAAATAAATTTTTTTTTGAAAAATGAATAGAATAAAGTACCTGATAGATCGTTTTATATTTAGAATTAAACAAAAAGATAGTTTTTTTAATATTTTTAAATTAATCACAAAAAATATTTTTTACTCCTCAAATAAAATTGATTTAGATCAATTACAAATTGATAAAAATTTTATAAGCTTAGAAGACTTGTGCTTAAAATTTGGTGCCGATAAAGGGTATTACGATTCAAAAAAAACTTTTTGGAATTATTATAAAAACTTAGAAACTAGATCTAAGTTTAAAAATTATCTTGATTGGATAAATAGAAAAGACCCAAAAAATTATGATTATGAACTTGGTTTAAATTATGCACCTTTATATGAAAAATATTTCTATGAATTGAGAAATAAAGAAATAAAAATATTAGAAATTGGTGTTGCCGCAGGACACTCCCTGGCATGTTGGTATTTTTATTTTCCAAAAGCACAAATTTGGGGAATAGACGTTAAAGAGAAAAGCTACGTTCAGTATAAAGGAAAAAGAATGAGCTATCATATTATAGATTGTTTGGATGATGATAGTGCTGAGAATTTTGCTAAAAAATTTGGTGATTTCGACATCATAATTGACGACTCAATTCATGATCATCCAGCTTTTGAAACTAATATGAAAAATTTTTATCCATATTTAAAAAGTGGAGGATACTATTGTTTAGAAGATTTTAGAAATTCAGATAGAAAGTTAGAGGGTATCAGAAAATACAACCAAAGCAAAGGGAATAAACTTTGGAAATATAATATTACAATGGCTGAAATGTTTGATTTTATGAAAAATAAAAAATATTTTGAACAAGAAATTTTTAAGAAAAAAGACTTAAAATATATTTTTGATAACACTGAAAGTATCAACGTTCATTATCAAGAACACCCAACATCTTCCTTAGGTGTTATGAAAAAAAAATAGTTTTTTTAATTATTAAATATTAAATCCCATTTTTTTTATTTCCTTTTTTAATTGAGAGATAGTTAGAAATTTTTTATTATTTAAGGAATTATATACAAAATTTTTTTTAACAGCTTTTCCTTTATTTTTATAAGATTTTAAAAGGTAATTTGGTAATATCATATAGAAATTTTTAAATTCTAGTGTGTTTGGTGAGTCGTATATGGAAATCATTTCTTCATGGAGCTTTTCTCCAGGTCTTATTCCTGAAATTTCTAATTTAGTATTTCCTCCAATTGCTTTTGCTAAATCCTTAACATTGAAAGATGGTATTTTAGGAATAATTAATTCCCCACCAACAGATTTTTCTAGTGTCCATAACACTAAATCAACTGCTTCTTGAATTAACATGTTGAATCTAGTCATTTCAGGATCTGTGAGATAGAGTTTACCATTCTTTTTTTGTCTTATAAAATTTTCAATTACTGAACCTCTACTACCCATAACATTTCCATATCTTACTACAGAAAATTTAATATTATTTTTTCCTTTAATATTATTGGCACTTAAAAAAAGTTTATCAGCACATAACTTTGTAGCGCCATATAGATTTATTGGGGATGAGGCCTTATCTGTAGATAACAAAATTGCAGCTTTAACTTTTTTTTCTAAACAACTTGAGATTATATTTTGAGTTCCCAAAACATTAGTTTTTATAAATTCTATAGGATTATACTCTGCTGCAGGTACCTGTTTTAATGCTGCTGCATGAATAACATAATCCACATCTTCAAATGCTGTTCGCAGTCTTTCATAATCTCGCACATCTCCAATAAAAAATCTTAGCAATTTAGTATGCTTCTGATGTAAGCTATTTTGAAAATTTGATTGCTTTAGCTCATCTCTGCTAAAAATGATTATTTTTCTCAGTGGATACTTCTTATCTAAAAGATGCTGAACTAATGCTTTTCCAAATGATCCAGTGCCACCAGTTATTAAAATAACTTTGTTCTTAAAAAATTTTTTGTTCATAATTGAAAATTGTTTAGTTCTAACATTAAAATTATCTATATTATAATCTTTTTTTACAAAAATAGATTTATTTAATACTTTTTATTAGTGTTTATTTAGTTTCTTTGTTCAGTTTTAAAAAAAATTTAATTTTTTTAATTATCTTATTTTGAATATCTAAATTTAAATTAAAATAAATTGGTAGACTTACAGTATTTTTATAATAATATTCAGTATTCTTATATTTAATTCTTTTTGAATTAAAAACTTTAAATTTATAAATAGGTATGTAATGAAACTGAAAAAAAATTTTATTTTTTTCGAAAAATTTTAAAAATTTATTTTTTGTGGTATTCATTTTTTTAAAATTAAAAGAGATTACAGATAAATGATACGAAGGCTTATAATCATTTTTATATTTAGGTATAGATATTAAATTTTTATATTTACCAAATTCTTTTTTATAAAGATTAAATATTGTTTTCCTAAAATTAATAAACTGATTTATTTTTTTTAATTGGGACACACCTAATGCACAATTAATATCGCTTATTCTATAATTAAATCCAATTTGATTTACTTGATATTTCCAATAAAAAAGTTTGTTTCTAATGATTCCATGAGATCTTAAATGCAAAATTTTTTTAAATAAATTAACATTATTTGTACTTACTATTCCTCCTTCTCCGGTAGTTATTGTTTTTACGGGGTGCAAGGAAAAAGTACAAATATCCGAATGGCAACAAGATCCTACTGGAAAATATTTATTTACATGTTTGTATTTTGCGCCAAGTGCATGACAAGCATCTTCTATTAAAAAACAATTAAATTTTTTTTTTAGCTTATAAAACTCAATAATATTTTCTGGATATCCACCTAAATACATTGTTATAAAGGCTTTAATCTTTTTAATTTTATTTTTTTTTATACAATCTGTTAATGTTTTTGGAGTCATTTGACCAGTTAGAGGATCAACATCTGCTAAATATATTTTTGCACCCATATAACTACTTAAATTATATGAGGCTATAAAATTGATCGCTGGCATTATTATAATATCATTTTTATTTAAATTTATCGCCATGAGCGCTAAGTGAATTGCTGCTGTTCCACTACTGCAAGACAAAATATATTTTGATTTTAAGTAAGTTTTTAGAGACTTTTCAAATTTTTTTACGTATTTACCTGTTGTAATTAAATTTTGTGTAAGTGCATTTGATACTATTTTTATATCATTTTTATCAACATAATGCCTTCCGTAGTAAATCGATTTCATACCCTGATTTATAATTCAAATATTAAATATTTTAAATAAATAAAGTAAAGTTTTAAAGAAAAATGTTAAATTTTGATATTTCATGATATTAGTTGATAATTAATTGAGTCAAATAATTATAATAGATGAAAGTAAATATTTTAATGATGGCAAAAATAGTTAATTGCATGAGAAAAGTGAACCCAATCTGTGTGCTACCTAACTTGCACATACAAAAATTTAAACTAAATCTAAAAGTTTAGTTATGTCATCAAGCAAATATTATAAATTAGCTAAAAATGTTATGTACCCAATTTGTAGAAGTTTAACAGGAGCTGGTACCAAAAAAACTTTACAAATAATAAAAGGAGAATTTCCAAAATTAAGAATATATACAGTCAAATCAAAAACAAAAGTTTTTGATTGGCAGATACCACCAGAATGGAATGTTAAAAACGCTTTTGTTTTAGATAAAAACAATAGAAAAATAATTGATTTCAAAAAGAATAATTTACATCTTGTCGGATACTCAATCCCAATTAATAAAAAAATTTCAAAAAAAGAACTTTTCAATCATCTTCATTCTTTACCAAAGCAACCCAATGCAATTCCCTACATAACTTCTTATTATAAAAAATATTGGGGATTTTGTGTAAGTCATGATGAAAAAATTAAATTTTATAAGAAATATTCTAACTTAGATAAATTCAAAATAGTAATAAACTCAAGTTTAAACCCAAAAGGAAATTTAAATTATGGTGAATTAGTTATTAAAGGTCAATCACAACAAGAAATACTTATATCCACATACATTTGTCACCCTTCAATGGCTAATAATGAATTATCAGGCCCTATTGTTTCGATGTCTTTAATAAATTATTTCAATAAGATAAAAAAAGTTAAAAAAACCTTAAGATTTATTTTTATTCCTGAAACAATAGGATCAATTGCATATTTGAGTAAAAATTTATCTAAGCTAAAAAAAAGAATTATTGGTGGATATAATCTTAGTTGTATAGGCGATGAAAGAAATCATTCGTGCATGTTATCTAAATATGAAAATACCCCTGCAGATAAAGCAGTTTTAGAGGCATATAAAAAATTAAAAATTAAATTTATTAAACATTCTTTTTTAGAAAGAGGTTCTGATGAACGACAATATAATTCACCTGGTATTGATTTACCAATTTCATCAATATTTAGAACAAAATATGCAAAATATCCCGAATACCATACATCTCTGGATGATTTTAATTTAGTGACAAAAAAGGGAATTAAAGGTGGTTTTACTGTGGCAAAAGAAGCAATTCAAATTTTGTTAAAAAAAATAATTCCTCAAAATAATATATTATGTGAACCAAATATGGGTAAAAGAAACTTGTACCCAACATTATCAACAAAAAAAGATAAAAACAAAACTAGAAATTATATGGACTTCTTGCAATATGCAGATGGCAAAAATGACTTAGAAGTAATTTCTAAATTAATAAAACTAAATAAAATTAATATAAAAAAAATCTATAACAAATTAAAAAAAGAAAAATTAATTGTGTAATGAAAATATTATCTCATAAATTTTTTAATTTAGAAAAAAATACTAAAGGATACACTAAAATGTATGATCTTATTAATTTTAATGAAAGTTACCCTGCAAATTTAAAAAGGTATGAAATTTTTAAATCTCTTTTAAAAAAATATAAACCAAAAAAAATAGTTGATGCAGGTTGTGGCGCTGGTATGCCCTTAATTAAATTTAAAAAAGCAGGATTTAATATAAGCGGATATGACAAAGCCAAAGATATGGTGCAAGAAGGAAAAAAAAATTTAAACAAGCATAAATTACCACTAAACCTCATACAAATTGGTAATTTTGAAAATCCAAAGCACATAAAAGATAATTCTATAGATTGTATACTTGGAATGGGAACTTTTTATTATTCTAAAAAATTTATATCAACTTTAAAAAATCAAAAAAATAAACTAAAAAAAAATGGAAGATTAATTTTTTCTTTAAGAAATAAATTGTTTAACTTAACGACGTTAAATAATTACTCTATAAAATTTTATTCTGATTTATATAAAATTAATAAATACAACAGTAAGACAAAAAAGAAATTCTTTAAATTATTTGATAATTTTTCAAATAGGAAAAATAATAAACTAAAAAATATTGATGATGAAAATGTTTTTTCGAATACTCATAATCCACTAACTATAGAAAATGAAATTTTAAATAAAGTGGGGCTTAAATGTAATGGAATTTATTTCTACCATTTTCACTCATTGCCACCCGCATTTGAAGAGATTGACAAGGTAAATTTTAGGAAATCATCTTTTAAAATAGAAAAACCAAATGATTGGAGGGGCTTTTTAATTGCGTCTGGCTTTATAGTGGATTGTCAAAAAAAATAAGGTTATTTAATTGATATGGCAATCATTGATGTTGATTTACCTCTTAAAAAATTTGGTATTCGTAGATTTTTAAATGTATGATTTCTGAATGGAATAATGCTTGCTAAATAAAATTTTAATGGCGTATCCCACATGAATTTTGGTTTATTAATTAAGTTAGGAAATAAATAAGTTTTTAAAAAACCATGCATATTTAAAATTTTATTTAAAGATTTTGGTGTATATGGATGAACGTGTGTCGGATCATCATAAAATTTTTTATATGCATATTCAAAATTAGGAGTTATTGTTATTAAAATTCCTTCATTTTTCAAAATTCTATTAACTTCATTTAATATATTATTTGGTGAATAAAGATGCTCAATAACAGAATTAAAAATAACAAAATCAAAAGTATTATCGTCAAAATTTAATTTATCTTTTTCAAAATTAATACCTTGAGAGCCATCTATACAATTGACTTTAATATTTTTTTTTCTACATATCTCTGCAAAGGAGCCATCTCCAGAACCTAGATCTAAAAGTTTGCAGTTTTTATCAATCTTATTTAATTTTTTATAATCTAACAATCTATTCAGATTTACAAAAATTCTATCGACATCATCTAACCTATTTGAAAAATAAGTTTCATATCCTGACAAATATTTTTTAAAAAATTTCTTATTCATTTTTTAATTTTCTTAAATATTTAAATTGTATCTTTGCTAAATCAATATCTACTGGATCATTAATATCTAAAGATCTCAATCTATCTATATAAAAAAACGTTGTTTTTTTTGGTAGTTTTTTTCTTTTTTTTAATAATGAGCTTGTTTTATAAATGTAGAATAAACCACAATCCTGTAACAATTTTGGCAAATCTTGTGACCTTGAATATGCATATTGATAGGAATTAAAATCAATCCTATTTTTTTTTATTATTTTTAGAGCTCTGTGTGGTGAAGAAGCAAAATCCGTTGTAGAAATCAGAAAATCACTATTTGTTTTTTTCATTTTTTGAAAAGCAGATCTTAAATCATTTTTTGTTACAAAAAGTGTTGTTGGATATATACACCAATGATATTTTTCATTTACAGTAGAAATTTTTTTTATGCAATCAATTACAGCTTCAGTTGATGTAGAATAATCATTTGATAATTTTTTTGAGCGAAGAAATGGTACTTCCGCACCATACTTTTCTGCAATTTTTGCTATTTTGGTACTGTCTGTAGAAACTACTATTCTTGAAAACAATTTACTTTTTTTAGCTATATCAATTGCATAAGAAATAAGAGGCTTCCCATAAAAATTTAAAATATTTTTATTTTTGATTCTCTTACTATTAGCTCTAGCAGGAATAATACATATCGTCATAATTCAGTATTTTTTACTCTAAAATAATTCTTGTTTAAATTTAATATTTTCCTCAATACTCTAAATTCTAGTTTAATTTTTCTATTTAAAAATTTCACATTAAATAAGTAATTTAAGATCTTTTAACAATTTATTATTTAATGGTGTACCTTTTTTAATTTTCTTAGGAGATTTTTTATTAATTATATTCTTAAAATAAATTGGCTGGACTCCTTTGCCTGGTCTAATAATTTTAATGTTATATTTTGTAAATCTCTGATTTTTTTTTATATCTTGTATTACGTATATTGATCTACGGTGCTCTAAACTCCTGTTTTCAGTCTTCGATCTATAAAAATGTTTTTTTCCCAACAATAAATAAGTTTTATTTATTTGATCAATATATTCTTTAATCTGCTTACCTTTTAAAGAAAACTTTACATCAAAACCTTTTTTTTGATTTTGAAGAGCTATATGTTTTTCAATGACTTGAGCACCAACTGCAACTGCCGCTGCTCCTATACTGTTATCAATAGAATGATCGGAAAAACCAATCGTGCAACCATATCTTCTTTTTAAAATACCTATATTATTTAGATTAAAGTCAGTTAATTTTGAAGGATAATTACTTACACAATAAAGCAACACAACCTCCTTACAACCATTAGACTTTGCAGTTTTATAAGCCAAATCAATTTCTTTGAGGTTAGACATGCCAGTAGACATGATCATGGGCTTTTTAGTTTTTGCAATTCTTTTTATTAATGGAATATGTGTTAGTTCAAATGATGCAACTTTATAAAATGGGCAATTTAAACTTTCTAGTAAATCGACAGCTGAACCATCAAATGGAGAACTAAAACATGTTATTTTTTCTTTTTTTGCAAAATTAAATAAATTTTTATGCCATGAATAAGGTGTTTTTGCTTTATTATATAGGTCCCATAATGTGTGGCCTTTCCATAGCCCCTCTTTAATTTTAAATTCGTCTCTATTGCTCTTTATAGTCATTGTATCAGCTGTATAGGTTTGAAATTTAACTGCGTCTGCACCTGATTTTGCTGCAAGCTCAATGAGTTTTTTAGCTCTAGAAAGAGACCCGCAGTGATTTGCTGAAATTTCTGCAATAAAATAAGGTTTTTTAATTTTATTAAATATCATTATGTTTGAGATGTAGTTTTTTTAACATTAATAAGTTTTTAATTTTATATTTTGCATCATATTGCTTACTAACCCTCAGAGCTTTAAATTTGCCCTTCATTAATCTTACGGTTAAAATTTTTTTTTTATTACAATTAAAAAAATCTTTTTTAGGATTATCTCCAATGTATACCAATTTACTCCAATTTACTTTCTCTTTTTTTTTTATTTTACTAAAACAAAAGAGAGATGGTTTATTATACTTAATACCATAGTAATTTGTATAATAAATCTTTTTAAAAAGTTTTTCTATTTTAAGAGATCTAATTTTTTTTTTTTGAACAAGATAATTACCATCTGTAATAATATATTTACTAAATTCTGAGTAATGATTTAATATTTTTAGTGCATCTTTACTTAAGTTAATTTTTGGATCATGAGTTCTATATACCTGGATTAGTTTTTTAACTAAAAATTTTTTTTTTAGCTTAAGTTGTGAGCACAAAATATCAAATATTTTACCTCTGCCATTTTTGTTTAGAATTTTTAAAAGTTTTAAAAAAATTTTATTTTTATTCAACTTAAATTTTAAATGTAGGTATCTTGAAACTGCTTTAAATCCACTTTTAACAAATTCTTTTTCTTCGTATAAAGTATCATCTAGATCAAATATTAAAATCATGAGGTTATTTTAAATAAAAATCTTTAGGAAATCTAAATAATTTATTTTTTTTTCCTTTTTTAAATTTATAAATAAATCTCTCATTCATAATTCTTTTCATCTGCCAGAAAAAAACATCCAATCCATTTTGAATTGATAGTGTTGAAGCTCCTCCAACTCTTGGATTACATTCAATTATATAAGTTTTATTTCTATAAATTTTGGCCTGTAGCATTGCAATTCCTGTTAATTTTAGGGATTCAAAGTATTTGGTAAAGTTGATTTCGAACTTACGATTTTGAAAAATTGATGTCACTTGTGATTCACCATCTATTATATGTTCTCTTTTTCTCATGAAAAGTCCAATAACTTTAGAATTTTCATCTAGGAATGCATCAACACTAATTTCATTGCCAGGGATAAATCTTTGAATAATAGGATTCCTAAATTCATGAAGGTGTTTTTTTACATAATTATAATCTTTATTAATTATCGGTTTATTTTTTTCATGAGAAAATCTTTCTTTAACCACTAATTTGATTTTTTTTTTATATTCCTTAGGTGTCAAAATTTCAATATCTGGAATATTTTTAGCTTTACAATATTTGTGAAAGCTTAATTTATCTAGACATATTTTAATAGAGCTATGTTGTGATATAAAAACTTCAACACCATATAATTTAAAAAAGTTTTTATATTTAGACCAAAAAATAAGTTCTGCATCTGATGATGGTATAACAAATTTTATTTTTAATCTTTTTAAGATTTTTAAGATCTTATATCTATTTTTATCTTTACAGGCTGGAAGATTAATAAAATTTTTCTTAAAGAAAGAACTGTATGGAAATGACTTGTTGTTTCCTAAAAATATTTTAATTTTTTTGTTTATTTTATTTTTTGATGAATTTACTAAGTCGAATAAAGGTAATTTTCTATTAGTAAAACTATTAATTAGAATATTTAATTCTTTTTTTTTCATATTCTATTATTTCTCTTATTCCCTTTTTGATATTATATTGTAAGTTTAATTTTACTTTCTTCTTTAAATGACTGATATCTGCACATGAGTTTTCGATTTGCTGGGTACTACTAACTTTATTTTTTTTCATATTTTTAAATTCTAAGTTAAGAATTTTTAAAATATCATTTATTTTAACTGATTTTCCATAGCCTACATTTATAATCTTAAATTTATGATTCAAATTTATCATTTTTAAAATACTTTCTGCTGTGTCTTTGCAGTAAATAAAATCAAATGATGAGCTTATTCCATATATATTTACTACCTTTTTTTTAATTAAATCACGTACCCATCTTGATATTATATCTCTTGAACCTAATCCATAACCTCTGAATATTCTTGCACTTGTAATGGATATATCTGGTCTAAAATTTGATAAAAATTTTAATTCACTCTCATGATAAAGTTTTGAAGCACCAATTAAATTTCGAGGATTTATTGATGATACTTCTCTAAGTTTAAATGGTTTTTTATTTTTTTTACTTAAATATAAATCACTTGAATAAACTAAATAACTTGAAGCAAAAATAATTTTTTTTACACTTTTTATTTTAGAAAAAATAGTCATTAAATGATTACTTAATTTAATGTTATTGTGAAAATTATTTTCGAAAAATTCTTTTGTTTCTTGTGTTCTTTCGTAGGTAGCAGCCAAATGAATAAAAACATCAGGCTTAAAATTTTTTAACTCCTTCTTTTTTAATTTATTTAAATCTTTTCTTAAATATTTAACTTTACCAATAAAATTCTTAGGGCATTTCTTTATATCACCAACTAATAAATTTGCATTAATGTCGATTAGTTTTTGAACCAAGTGTTTTCCAATTATACCCGCTCCACCACTTATAAAGATATTCTTATTATTTAATTTTTCCAAATTTTGCATGTAATATTGTGCTAATTTTTTTATTTTTTTTATAATAATGGTTTTTTAAAAAACCTTCTCTTTTAAAGCCAACTTTTTCCAGTAATTTAATATGATTTTTTCGAAAAATAAAAGTTTCAGTAAAAATTTTATTTAGCTTTAAATTTTTAAATGATACTTTTGATATAAAAGAGAAAAAACTTTTGAAATAAAATTCATAATTTTTTTTATTATTTGCTATTGAAGTATTTAATAGAAATGACACCTCGCCTCTTTTATTTTGCCATGAAATATTTACTAATCCACCATATCCAATTAATTTATTTTTAACTTTAATTGCAAATATTATACAGCTTGGTTCTTTAATAATGCAGTTTTTTTTATAAAAATTGATAAAATATTTTCTTTGGTCTTTTTTGTTTATATTATTATCTTGTCTTAAAATTTTTTTTTGTTGGTTTCTCCATAACCTGATAAATTCAAAGTCTTTAGCTGTTAACCATGAGTAGTCATTTTCATTTTTTAAAATATTTTGAATAAGTTTAGATCTATATTTTAACATAATTTTTGTAAACAAATCTATATTAGCATTAGGAAACAAAGTAATAAATATCTATAGGTATCTCATAAAATTTTTTTCAGTGCATAAATCAAGCCAATTGAGCTATTAGTACTGGTCAGCTACACGCATTACTGCGCTTCCACATCCAGCCTATCAACGTGGTGGTCTACCACGGCTCTATAGGAA
>Ga0129324_10000227_pt1 | contig 40647 bp, 36 predicted proteins | sample CPBDNA_7_FD_96879 | JGI IMG/M metagenome (GOLD analysis project Ga0129324, IMG submission 96879) | Freshwater to marine salinity gradient microbial communities from Chesapeake Bay, USA - CPBay_Spr_15_0.2_DNA | ecosystem: Environmental > Aquatic > Marine > Coastal | place: USA: Chesapeake Bay...
ACCACACCTGGCTTCCCACGCACGTCACCCCGAGAACCCGTAATCAGGATCGTCACCCCCGGAGGCGTCACCGGATCAGAAGTAGCAGACCACGGCCCCCAACCGGCGCCATTCAACGCCCGCACCTCAAACGAATACGACGTACCATCAGCCAACCCGGACACCACACATGTCACTGCCGGAGCGGATGCTAAACAACCCTCATTGCCTGACGTGGAGGACACCTGATAATTCGTGATCGGGAATGTGCCTGAATCTGCTGGCACCGACCATGACACATCAACCTGCTGCTCACCAGCTACCGCGACGACATCAAGCGGCGACGAAGCTGGTCGGGCTGGAACATCCGTTGACGTGAACGTGCCCATAGCGAGTTCATCTCCACCGTTGAGAACCACGCTCACAGCAACCGATCCAAAGATTGCCGGCGCACTCACCTGCACCGCATTTTGCCCGGGCATCCGGGTGAACGCGACGGCACTATTCCCCCAATTCACCGAAGTCACCGTGCTGTCATCCATCAGCCGACCACTGGCCGTCACGAGGGGTAGGACGACCTGCGTGGTGGAGGCTCCACTGCTTGGAGACATTGATCCGGCGGTGACAGAATCCACGATACTGACCACAGGTGTGTCACCGGCAACATAGAAACTGCCATCGGCAGCGGCGGCAATCGAGCCGCTCCCCGAATTTGAATACCCAAGGTCAAGTTGGGTCACGAGGCTCAAGTCAGTCCCATCAATAATGCCCACCTTCCGGGGAACGTAACCACCCCCGTAGGTAATCGTTGCGATCACGTTTGAGGAGTTAACCGCGCTTTCCATACCGGCTAGCGGAGCCCGAACACTGTCATCCAAATCGAGAGCATTAATGATGCGCATGCCGTTGTAACTGCCCGCGATCAAAGAGTCATCCCACAGGGTGAGATCGCTACCCCCAGCACCCAACGGATCTCGCCAGACCGAATCGTCAAGAGCTGGCGGCAGCGCGATGAGTGCTCCGCTCCCAAAGCCATTCCCTCGAACATAGACGGTGTCGTCGGATGTCGATGTGGTGCCTGAGCCCGACACGAGCACGGTTCCTGGCTGCACATTATCCGAGGAGAACAGGACGCTCGACGAGTCATCAAGAGTGGGCGTCAACTGGCTAATGCCGTTAATGCCGTTATAGGCCACCAGGTAGACGGTGTCATCGAGGAGACTCGACGTGCCCTGGCCACCCACCGCGATGGACGAGGCAGACGAAGACAGGTTGGCTAATGCGGTGGGTACAGCGGGATCCTGCGCACCTACCGCAAACAACTGGATCTGAGCCGACGAAATCAACGCACCACCGACGTACAGTTCGGCAACACCGACGTATAGCGAGTCATCCGTCACCGCCACTGCTGTCACGGCGGCGCCAAATCCCAAGGTCGTAGATGGGCTGGCGGATGTAGCAAGCGGTGGATAGGTCACGAGCGTGTCATCAAAGGCGACGTAGATCGAATCGTCAGCGGTCGACGCCGTATTGCCGCCGGAAATATAAACCAGGTCAGCATTTCCTCCGACGGCAAGTGAACCGATTACCGCATAGGCGCTGGTTGATGCGGCCGCAGCGCTTAATTCCGCTCCGGCAGCGGTTGAGCCGGTGGCAATAGCACCCACCGACGACGGCACCGCACAGATAAGCAGGGCGCACACGACGGTGCGCAATTTTGGGGGGACACGCATCTGTTAATGATGCCCTAACCGCATCGATCTGGGGGAGTTCCACCCCACATGCCCACCAGCACACGCGTCGGCAGGCCTGCACGGTTGAATAGCCGGTGTGGACCTGCTGCGGCTAGCGCTCGAGGCGATCCCACTTGGGCTTGCCGCTGCATTGACACCCATGCTCGCTGCGTTGCAGATACTCACCGTTGCACAAGACCCATGGCGCATGCGTGCCGTCGCGGTAGCCCTCGGGGGAGCAACCGCCTTTCTTGGCATCGGCATCTTGGTCCTCGCCGGATTCTCTCAATTGCCCGTCGACAACAGCCTTGGCGACTCCCCCATCGGGTATGCCCTTCGTATCGGAATTGGCCTCGCATTACTGCTCGGTAGTGCCTGGCTGCTGCGTCCCCACCTGGATCTGCAAAAGCGTATGGAGGTGCGGGTTCAGCATTACGTCACCGATGCGCGCATCTGGGTCTTCTTCGTCGTGGCCTTCGCGCTCAGCATTAAGGACGTCTCGTCATTCGCGGTCCTTATTCCCGCATTGCATGACATCGCGACATCGCCAGCCAACATCGTCGGGCGCGCACTTGTTTTCGTGCTGCTGTATTCCCTTGCGCTACTGCCGGTGTTGGGGCCGATCCTGTTGCGGCTGGTCTTTGGTCACCGCGTCGTTCCCACACTCAAGCGCGCTTACCGGTTCACCGTCGATCATCAATTCAAGATTGTGGGCGGCATGTGTCTCGTTATCGGCGCATGGTTTCTGGCTAGCGGCGCCATCGGCATCATCACGAGCAGTTAGCAGGTGCCTGTTTTCCAGTCAATCCAATTCTTGGAGTCGTTTTCGGGTCCACACCGCAATAGCTGAGATGCCGATACAACCAAGCGCGAACAACCACGTCGTGAGTTCCAGCCCATAGATCAAGGCGCGAATCACGAAAGCAACCGCGAACAGCACGGCTCCGATAACCTGAAGCACGAAGGAGAACTTAAGTTGACGTCGTAGCGAGTCTTCGGCGGACATGACCACCACGCTACCCACCCTCGAAAGGACCCCCTATGACCGACGTCGTTGGAATCCCCAGCCCGTACACCTGGGATGCAGACTTCAAGTACTCCCAGGCTACTCGGGTTGGCGATTTAATCTTTGTGTCTGGCCAAGCCGCCGTAGGCACCGACGGCCAGGTTGTCGGCGAGGGCGACTTCCAGGCGCAAGCAGCTTGCGTATTCGACAATCTGGCCAAGGTGCTTGAAGCCGCGGGGAGCAGCCTCGCCAAGGTCGCCAAGGTCACCATCTTTATGACTGACACTTCACACTTCGGCCACATTCTCGAGTGCCGCGACCGGTACTTCACCGCTCCCTACCCAGCCGACAGCACCGTTGAAGTCACGGCACTCGCACTGCCAGGCCTCATGCTGGAGATCGAAGCCATCGCCACCATCTAGGTCAGGTGCCCTGCTGGAGCCTGAGGTTCCAGCAGGGCCACACACTCCACGTGGTGGGTCATCGGAAAAACGTCAAAGGCACGAAGTGATGACAACCGCCACCCCACTCGTTTCGCGGTGGCAATATCTCGTGCCAACGAGGCCGGATCACACGCCACATAAGCAATCGCTCGCGGCCGTAACTGCAAAATACTCGCCATCACTCGCTTGCCGGCCCCCGACCTCGGCGGATCTAGCACGATGAGATCACAGTGCTGAACACCCCCGCGGCCAAGCCATCGGTCGACCGATTCGCCATGGATTCGCACCTGAGGCACATCGTGCAGATTCCGACGCGCACTGCGTACAGCCACAGCATCTGACTCCACTGCATCCACTTGGCCCATCTCACCCACATCATCGGCGAGTGCTCCCGCAAAGAGACCCACGCCGGAGTACAAATCGAGCAGATGATCACCTCCGCGCGGGTTCAGCACCTCACGTACCGCGCCTACTAACGTGTCGGCGGCACCCGGATGCACCTGCCAAAAAGCTGTTGCATCCATCCGCCATACCCGATCTGCGGCGACCTCTCGCACCTTCGCCACGCCAGGTCTCGCGTCGGGAATGGCCACGGCCGTGCTGGCCGAAGGTGCCACCGCCGTCACCTCCTTGCGTCCTACCCAATCTCGCCGCGTTATCTGTAAGTCGCGCACTCCTGGCGCAGCAATGAGACAGGTATCAATCGGAACAACGTCGTTGGCACGATAGCCACGCAGTCCAGCGCGTCCTCGCGCATCAACCGCATAACGCATGCGCGTGCGCCACCCGAGTCCTTCATCATCGCCAGGCACGGGCTCGACAACGAGGTCTAGCCACCGTGTCGGATCCTCCTGACCCACCCGGGCAAGCTGTTCGCGCACAACGGATGCCTTGAGTTGGCGCTGTGCCGCCAAAGACACATGCTGCCAATCACACCCCCCGCACACTCCCGCATACGGACACGGTGGTGACACTCTGTCCGGCGATGAACGCAAAACTGCCTCGGTATCTGCGCGAACAAAACGTCCATGACTGGGTGCATCGCCAACTCGAGCCCGCACCCGTTCACCGGGAATAGTGTGTCGAACGAACACAACCTGTCCGGAGAATCGCCCCACACACAGCCCACCGTGGGCAACGGCGGTCACTTCCAGGTCGATCACATCGCCTCGCTTCAAACGCGCCGGCTGCTCCCCTGGTTGAAATTTCACGATTGATCCCGCACAAACCACAAATCTATTGAGTCACGCCCTGCAGCGATAGCGTGCCGTTCATACCTGGTTACCGGCCGCCATTCCGGTCGATCCACGACGCCGCCCTGCCAACAACCAGAGGCTACGATCTGAGCCTTCATGTGCTCCGCATAGGGCAACCAATCGGTGGCCAAATGCCACCAACCATCTGGCTCCACTTTTGCGGCCAACTCACGAGCGAAGGCTTCGGTCACGAGGCGACGAGACTCATGCTTTTTCTTCGGCCACGGGTCCGGATAGAAAGTGCGTACCCCCGCCAACGAACCGACATGAAGCCGCGTCAGCACCTCCCGCACGTCGGATTCGATCACGACGACATTCGAAACATCGCCTTCTGAAATGCCGGCGATAAGGTCGCCAACACCGGGTGTGTGCACGTCAACGGCGACGACAACCTGTGCTGGGTTGTGCCGTGCCATGTCCAGCACAGGATCAGCAGATCCGAAGCCAACGTCGACGATGTAGCCGCGGGCAGAGCCGGTTAGCTGCTCGATCCGCGCGTTGAGATCAGCCCACGCATCCAGGCCAACCAGGTAGTCCGATCCGGCCATCAAGGCTGAGGCCTGGCGTCGGGTCACCCGCCCGCGACGACGTTTAGTGGTGGGCAGGTAGGCAGGGTGACTGAGGTAATGGGGCGAGGTTGGCATCACGATCAGGTTAGAGCACTCCATTTCACCCCCCGGTCACCCCGCAGCCACCTAGGGTGAACCATGTGAGGGCCGCACATGGTGGGGCCGTTCAAAGGACTCAGGGAGGTCATCGTGGCAGTCAACATCGACACCATTGCCTCCTCAGCGCGATTCGCTTCGCAGGTGGCGACCCTCGCTCGCGACACCGGACGGCCACTACCTGACATCGAAGCTGAAGCGATCAACGCGCTCAACGAGATGATCGCCACCATGCAAACCCAGCCGATTCGCATCTGGGATGCATTCGGAAAGTGGATGTCACGCTCTTACACGGTTGACGGCGCCACCGAATACCTTCCCAAACTCCGAGCGCTCAGCGAACATCACACGCTGGTGTTCCTGCCTAATCACCGCTCCTATCTTGACCCGCTGGTGTTGCGGCGCGTACTGGAGCAAGGCGGCCTGCCCAACAATTACATCTTGGGTGGAATCAACCTAGCCATGTGGCCGGCCACACTCATCGCCAAGCGCTCTGGGCTCATCTTCATTCGACGTAACACCCGCGAAGACCCGGTGTATCCGGCGATGTTGCGGCTATTCCTCGGGTTCTTGATTCACGACCGGGCCAATCTTGAGTGGTACTTCGAAGGTGGGCGCACCCGCACCGGAAAATTGCGTCCACCACGCATGGGGGTGTTGAAGTATCTGATCGATGCATATCGAGAAAACGTCGATGCCTATCGAGACAACATTGACACGCTCCAGGACACATCTACTCCTGCGAGTGACGTCTACCTAGTGCCCGTTTCTATCGTCTATGACCAGCAACATGAGGTCGGCGCAATTTCCAGCGAGGATGGCGGTGGGGCAAAGACGCCGGAGAGCTTGCGGTGGCTCGTGAGTTTCGCGCGCGCTCAATCCCGGCGCCGCGGTCAGGCCCATCTTCGCTTCGGCGAACCACTGCGACTTTCTGATGCCCTCGACGATGCTCACGAGCGCGCGGGCACACATACTTCCACCTCAGTCGTACCCCGCGTTGCCTTCGAGATCGCTCATCGCATCAACGACGCGACACCCATTACACCGGCCGCCCTCGTTACCTTCGCGCTGCTCGACAACGAGGGTCGAGCACTTTCGCTCGCGGAACTACTGGGCGTCGTTGAACCACTGTTGGTGTATATCCGTATGCGTCAATTGCCGCTCACCACTGACATCGATCTCGCTACTCCAGACCAACTGCAGGGGGCCCTGGCCACATTGCAGCGCGAAGGGGTCGTGGAGGCCTATGCCGGGGGGCCCGAAGTGGTGTATTCGGTAGCTCGCGGCCGTCAACATGAAGCTGCCTTTTATCGAAATACTGTGGCCCACTGGTTTGTCTATCGAGCGATCGCTGAGAACGCACTGCTAGCCGCTGCAGCCGATCCAGTAGATGACGTCGTTGACGCTTCCTGGCAATATGCTCTCGACCTTCGAGACCTGCTCAAATTTGAATTCTTTTTTCCTCGGAAGCGCGACTTCGCTGAACGAATTCGTCACGAAATCGACATTGCCCGACCGGGATGGCAAGACGAAGCTCTCGATGTGCACCAGGTGATCAGGTCGTTGGACAGCACCTCACTTTTCCTGTCACACCGAGTCATCGGCCCGATCCTTGAAGGCTATGCGGTCGTTGCCGAGTACCTGGCAAACTGCGACCCCGCCGAACCCATCGATGAAGACGTGGTCGTGGCCGACTGTCTGGGCATCGCTCACCAGGATTGGCTCCAGCATCGGTTGCATTCCCCGGAGTCCATTTCGCGCGATTTGATGCAAGGCGCACTCAAACTCGCCGACAACCGGGGCCTCCTGGGCGTTGGCGCCGAAGAGCTGCAAGCCCAGCGCAAGTCCCTTGCGACCGACCTCTCGCGCATCGTTCGACGCATTGCGCTGGTTCGCAAGGCCGCCTTGGCGCAACTAGGAGATGATGATGCTGACTTTGCCGACCTGATCCAGATGCGCTGATGTGATCAGCGCTCACCACGAAACATCTACGCGCGGAGGTTCGAACCCAAGTGCACATTGACGACATCACGGCACTCATCGCTGAGGTGGACGACTCACCGGCTGGGCCTCACATTGGCGCATTCTTCGACTTCGACGGCACGCTGATCGATGGCTACTCGGCGGTGGCTTTCTTCAAAGATCGTCTTCGACGACGAGAGGTCAATGCACGGCAACTCCTCGATGCTGTGGTCCAAACGGTCAACGTAGAGGCCCGCGGGCAAGATGTGGATCGCCTGATGAACCTGGGTGTTGGCTCATTGGCGGGCCAGGATGAACAAGCGGTTCTGGCCATGGGTGAGCGTGTCTTCAAGTCAGCCATCGCATCTACGGTTTTCCCCGAGGCTCGTGCCCTCATCGCCGCACACCGGCGCCGCGGCCACACGATCGTGATGGCATCGTCGGCAACAAGTTTTCAAGTGGCATCCGCAGCAGAAGATTTCGGCATCGACAATGTTCTGTGCACGCAGGTTGAGGTGGTTGATGGCGCCTTGACCGGCCGCGTCCTAGGCCCGATCCTGTGGGGGGTCAACAAGGCGGCTGCCGTGGAGGGGTTCGCCGAGAAGAACGACGTAGACCTCTCGCAATCCTTTGCCTACGGCAACGGTGGGGAAGATGTCTACTACCTAGCTACGGTCGGGCACCCACGCCCACTCAATCCCGATGGAGACTTGATCAAGACTGCACAGGAGCGCAACTGGCCGATCGCTCGACTACAACGACCAGTCCGACCTACACCGACCTCAGTGCTGCGCACCACGGCTGCGTTGGCAGCCGCTGGAACCGGTGTTGCCGTTGGCGTCGGCATGGGTTTGCTTAATCGAAACCGACGCACAGCACTCGAACTCACCGCATCAATAGGCTCCGAACTTGCTTTCGCTGCAGCAGGAATCACGCTTGATGTTGCGGGGCAGGATAACCTTTGGCGCCAACGCCCAGCTGTCTTTGTTTTTAATCATCAAAGCCAACTTGACGTGCTCATCATGGGAGCGCTGCTACGCCAGGACTTTACCGGCGTCGCCAAGAAAGAACTACGGACTGATCCGCTGTTTGCACCGCTGGGCTGGTTGGCCGACGTCGCCTACGTTGATCGCGCCAACACGGATAAAGCAAAGAAGGCTCTAGCTCCCGCTGTTGCCGCGCTCAAGCAAGGGCGCTCCCTAGCCATGGCACCGGAGGGCACGCGCTCGGCCACACCGCGGCTTGGCGCTTTCAAAAAGGGCGCCTTTCACGTTGCGATGCAGGCTGATGTTCCGATGGTGCCGGTAGTTATTCGCAATGCCGGTGAACTCATGCCGGCTCATGTGCCACTACTCGAATCCGGCACCTTGCAGGTGGCCGTACTGCCACCGGTGTCAACGAAAAAATGGACTCAAGCCAACCTGACCAAGCAGGTCGACAAGGTGCGCGCCATGTTTCTCTCGACCCTCGAAGATTGGCCCAACGAGTAGATCGATCGTGGCTACAACCTTGGCGATCCGTTCGGCCAAATAATGCTGACACCGCTTGGGTGTTCCGCGGAGTTCATTGCAGCCAGAGCACGTGGCGTTTCATCGAGACTCAGCGAACGGGTGACGAAGAGATCCGGCCGAAGTTTCCCCGCATCTACGTCACTGAGTAATTCCGGATAATCGTGTGCAGCGAGACCGTGGGTACCCAATACTGCTAATTCCCATGCGATTACTCGGCCCATCGGGATGTCGGCACCACCGGGTAACAACCCAGCCTGCACATGTCGACCCCGACGCCGAAGGCCCAGAATGCTGTCGCGGGCCACTTGCGGATCACCAATCGCATCGATAGACACATGGGCGCCGCCATCGGTGGCCTCCACGACTTCAGCCACCGTCGTTGGCCCTGGCGCCAGCGCCAGGGCAGCACCAGCGTCGAGTGCGAGACGCTGCGCGACCGGCGACGGATCAATAGCTGTCACGCGCGCACCACACGAACGGGCAACCATCACCGCCGCCAAACCCACGCCACCGCATCCGTGCACAACCACCTGTTCACCAGGCTGAACCTTGGCAATGTGCACGACCGCCCGGTACGCGGTCGCGGTGCGGCACCCAAGACTCGCCGCCGTCGCGTCACTCATTGCGGGCGGTACGCGCACGAGGTTGGTGTCAGCGAACGGCAATGCAACGAACTGCGCGTAACTACCCCACCCGTGAAAACCCGGCTGCCATTGATCAGGACACACGTGATGGTCGCCCGATTCACACGTGAGGCAACGTCCACAGCCAAGAACGAATGGCGATGTGACGCGGTCTCCAGGCCGCCAACGCGTGACGGCTGAGCTGACGTCAACGACCACGCCGGTTAGTTCGTGCCCAGGCACATGGGGAAACACTGTGATGTCTTCATCATGGCCTTGCCAGCCGTGCCAATCGCTGTGGCACAGTCCGGTAGCTGCGACCTGAATCACCACTCCACCCGGTGGCGAGATTGGATCTGCAACCGTCTCAACGGTGAGGGGACCACCAAAGGATTCGTACACGACCGCACGCACAAGCGGACCCTACCGGCCGATTGAGTTTCTTACGTGATGACCTAGGGACACGGCATGACCATCGCCCTCATCATCATGTCCACTCTCTTGGGCCTCATCAATGTTGCCTCCGGTCTCGGGAAACTACAGAGGGTCGACCAGGTCACCGAAATCATGGACAGCGTCGTCCTATCCAAACAGCAAACCTCTCAACTGGGCGTGCTTCAGGTGCTCGGGGCGCTGGGCTTGCTCATCGGTATTTGGGTGCCATTTCTCGGCCAGGCAGCAGCGATCGCTTTCGTGTTGTACTTCGCTGGCGCCATCATTGCGCATGCTCGCGCTAAGACCCCCGGGGCAACCTACGTCCCACCCGCCGGCCTATTCGTTCTGTCGGTAGTTACAGCCGTTCTACAACTGGCCCGTTAGTCAATTTCGGGCTGCAACGGGGCGAAAGTCGGACTTGTCGCGCACACCACAGTCTGGACAGATCCACGTATCGGGCACCTCACTCCACGGTGTCCCAGGTGCGAAACCTTCGCGTACTGCGCCCGCAGCCGAGTCATACACGTAGCCACACTCAGGGCACTGTGCTGATTTGACGGAGCAAATCATCATTGGCCGCACCTGCGAGTCGCCCGCATCAGTTATCGCTGGCTTCACCGATGACGAAGGAGCCGTATGCGCATAGCGCGTCATGATCGACTGCCTTTTCTTCGGAGCGATATTGGCAAGCGATGCGTCGCCGTCATAGTGGGCGATCACGCGCGGATCCATCACTCGACGCCACAGCGGCGGCACTAGCGCCAACAAAATCATGCCGGAATAGCCCGTCGGGAGCACCGGTGCCTGAGCATCATCTTGCAGCGCTTGATATCGCCGAGTGGGGTGCGCGTGATGATCACTATGCCTTTGCAAGTGATACAGCAGCACATTGGTGGCCACATTATTGGAATTCCAACTATGCCGGGGCTCAACACGCTCATAGCGCTCGCGGTCACCATGCTTGACCACTTGCCGAAGCAGGCCGTAGTGCTCAAGGTAGTTAACCGCCTCTAGCAATGTGATACCAATAAATGCCTGCAGGAGTAGATAACCAATCATGGATGGACCCAGCAACACGATGATCGCCGCCCACAGCACGATGGTCATCAGCCACGCATTAAGCACGTCATTGCGCAGGCGCCAGGCGTGGCCCTTTCGACGCGTGAGGCGTTGACGTTCTAATCGCCAGGCACTAGCGAGGGACCCGCCAACGGTACGAGGCCAATAGCGGTAGAAACTCTCACCCAGGCGACTACTTGCCGGATCTTCGGGCGTAGCAACGCGTACATGATGTCCACGGTTGTGCTCAATGAAGAAATGACCATAGGCGCACTGTGCCAGTGCAATTTTGCTCAACCATCGCTCGTGATCATCGCGCTTGTGCCCGAGTTCATGCGCGGTGTTGATGCCAAGGCCGCCGATGAAGCCGAGCGTGACTGCCATGCCGATACTTTCCCAGGTGCTCAAGCCACCTTGAGCGATGTAGAACATGCCGGCAATGAAGCCAGCGTATTGAAGCGGCAAAAATGCATAGGTCAGCCACCGGTAATAACGGTCACCTTCCAGCGCTGCAATCATGTCGTCGGGCACGCTGGCCGAATCACGACCAACGGTCCAGTCAACAATCGGCACGACGCCCAAAATGACCAGCGGCCCCAGCCACAACCACACACCAAGGCCAGTCCACTGATGGAGCCCAATCGCGAAGAATGGAAGCAACGGCATGACCAAAGCCACCACCCACAGGTAACGCTTATGATCGCGCCACCTCTCGGCGCCCGCAGCCGGGGATCCTGCTGTCTCCTTTGCCACTTCTGACTCCTTCCCCCACGTCGGACCCCATTTTTGCCCCCGTAACGGCATCCGTCAACGAATTGACGCAACTTGACGGCCAGGCAAGCCCCATTCCGCGGTCATTTGACCGTTTGCCCACGGCTTGTCGCCTTGCCTTAGACCACCAAAGCGGGGTTAGGGTCCAAGGGATGGCTGTTCAGTTCGCTCATCAATCCTCGTCGCTTGCAGCGCGGCCCATCCCCCGGATTCCGGCCCTGGACGCCCTTCGCGGCGTTGCTGTGCTGGCCGTGTTTGCCTACCACCTTGACTGGTTCTGGATACCCGGTGGGTTCTTGGGAGTCGACCTGTTCTTTGTGCTGTCAGGGTTCTTGATTACCACCCTGCTCCTGGCCATTCCCGTCGAGAGACCCCTGCGGATCGCTGTAGCTGAGTTCTTTACGCGAAGGTCTCGGCGTCTGCTACCTGCTCTGTTACTGCTACTCATCACGGTTTCGGCCTGGGCTGCTTGGTTTGCCGACCCGGATCACATCGCACACCTGCGTGCTCAGAGCATCGGCAGTCTATTTTCGGTCGCTAACTGGGTGTTCATCGCAGAGGGAGTCACGTACGAGTCAGCTGCGAGTGATCCATCGGTGTTGCAGCACACCTGGTCGTTGGCCATTGAGGAGCAGTTTTATCTACTCTGGCCCTTCCTCATCGGAATGTGTGTCGTGCGTCGCGTGCGCGCGCGCTGGGTGGTCCTATTTACGACGCTGCTCGCAGTCGGTTCAGCCATCACGATGGCCATGTGGGCCGCGGCCGGAGACATGAATACCGCCTATCTGGGCACCTTCAGTCGCATTCACGAAATCCTGATCGGATGCCTTGGCGCCTTCGCCGTCGCCCACCTGTCCACGCGCAGCAGACGTCGCGCGGCATCTGCTATTCCCCCGCGATGGCTTGTGACAGGTGGGATCGTTGCCTCGGCGGCAGTCATGGCATGGGCGATGGCAACGCTGACCCCCACGGCTACGGCTTACTATCGCGGCGGCTCAATCATCTTCAGTATCGCCTCGCTCAGTTTGATCGTGCTGTTGGTCTTGTGGCGCCCTCCAGGTGGACCCCTGCTGCGCAGCCGAATCCTTCGCTGGGTGGGTGGCATCTCCTACGGCCTATATCTATGGCACTGGCCGATCATCCTCTGGCTTACCCCCGCAAGCACTCCGTGGGGTGGTCTCACCCTCGATGCGATTCGCATTGCGGCAGCCTTCGCTTTGGCCACAGCCTCGTTTTATCTGCTGGAGGTGCCGATCCGCCGCGGCGGCTGGGAGTTCCTACCCATCAATACGCGCGCATGGTGGCGCGCGTTGCCCGTGGCGGTCGGCCTCGTGTTGACATCACTATTGGTATCAACAGGCGCCGCTGCATCACAAACTCAGGCCGCGACCAACGACGCGGTCGCCTTACCCGATCACATTTTGGGCTCACAGGTCGGCGTGAACAAGGTGATCTTGGTCGTGGGCGACTCTGTTCCTAATGAACTCATGTCAGCCCTCGCCGATCAAGCCGATCTTCGCAATATTCAACTCGTGCCATTGGCTTTCGGTGGATGCTCAGCAGTCGGTCTATTTCAGGTCGACGACCAGGGCAATGCGTTCTCCTGGTCCCGCCGGTGCACCGATGTCGTCGACCTTCAAGAACAGGCCATTGCGAACTACCAGCCAGACATCGTTGTTTGGTATTCAAATAGAGAACGCTTTGGCATTCGCACCGACAACGGCGACGTCTTGCTCGCAGGGAGTGAAGAGCACGCGAGCGAAGTCGTAGCAGCTATCGCAGAGACTCGAGACCGACTGACGTCAGGCGGAAACGAACTCGTAATTGTGGAACCGGTGCCCAAAGCTGAAGAAACCGCCGGTGCGTGCTCCATCAATCATGAAGCCAGCGGCTGCAGCCACGATCTTGACCAGCTGCAGAGTTTTGCATGGTTGAACGCCACCCTGCGGAATGTCGCTGCAGCATCGAACCGCGTAAGAATCGTGACCGTCAATGACGCTCTCTGCCCTGGCGGTCCGCCGTGTGCAACTGCGGAGCGGGACGGCACAGTGATCAGACCCGACGGAGTGCACATCGCTGACGAGGCAGAGGACTGGTTTGCTGGTGTCTTACTCGATCGCATCCTGTAGGAGCGGCACACTGGACACATGACGCCAGAAGACGCCGCAGCTTCGCCGCTGCCAACGCCAGGGGTTCCCCGCCGAGGCACGGTTGAGCAGACACGACTTGTTGACCCAGCGTGGCGCAACTGGGGCACGTACCTCTCCGAACGCGCCTGGGGAACCGTGCGTGAGGACTACTCCGCCGACGGCGATGCTTGGTCGTACTTTCCTTTCGACCATGCAGCCCACCGAACCTACCGTTGGAATGAGGACGGTCTCGCGGGTTGGTGCGATAGCCAGCAGCGACTGTGCTTCGGCCTCGCGTTATGGAATGGCGCCGACGACCGACTTAAGGAACGGCCTTTCGGCCTGACCAATGCGCAGGGCAACCACGGTGAAGACGCTAAGGACTACTGGTTCTACACCGACAATGTGCCCAGTCACGCCTATGCGTCCATGGTTTATAAGTACCCGCTCGCGGCGTTTCCGTATGCCGACTTAGTGGACACCAACGCGCAACGGTCTGCCCAGGAGCCGGAGTTCGAACTCTTCGACGCCCTCGAATCTGAATGGCGTGCCAACCGATATGTCGACGTACAAGTCGAGTACGCAAAAATGAGTGCTGAAGAGGTCGCGTGCCGAATCACCGTCACCAATCGATCAGCGGAAACCGCACACCTACACGTTCTTCCGCAGGCATGGTTTCGCAACACCTGGAGTTGGGGAGACACAACAACCAAACCGCGAATGACTATGGGAGCCAACGCAAACGTTCTCATTGAGCATCCCACCCTTGAACGAAAATATTGGTATTCGACCGACACAGCGAGATCGTCGTCTGATAGCAGTTTCGTCTTTTGTGAAAACGAGACTAATAACGAACAACTCTTCTCAAGCACCAATGAATCCGCCTTCGCCAAGGACGGCGTGGAGCGATTTGTCGTGCACGGAGACGAGCAGGCAATCAACAGGAGCGAGGGAACCAAAGTTGCCTCTATTCACGAGTTGACTCTCGCCGCGGGGGCTACCGAAACAGTCACCTGGGTGATGCTTCAAGAGCCAAACCCCGAACCCTTTGCCAACATTGCACAGTTGTTCACCACCCGTGCGGATGAGGCAGATGAGTTTTACTCCGCTCTCAACCCCATTATGGCCGGCGCTGAGAACGCACTGATCCAACGACAAGCGCTGGCAGGTCTTTTGTGGTGCAAGCAGTACTACCACTATGACGTTCATCGATGGCTCACCGGCGATCCGAATCAACCTGCTCCTCCCAACGAACGATGGGCAGGTCGCAACCACACCTGGCAACACATCGTCAACCGCGACATCGTGTTGATGCCGGATGCTTGGGAATACCCCTGGTACGCAGCGTGGGACTGGGGCTTTCACAACGCGACCATGGCACTGATTGACTCTGAGTTCGCAAAAGACCAAATGCGGTTGATGACCTCGGTGCGATATCAGCACCCCCATGGTCAAGTACCCGCATACGAATGGGACTTCTCGGATTCGAATCCGCCGGTTCAATCCTGGGCTACCTGGATGATTCATGTGATTGATGAGCACCTACATCACCAACCGCACAATGACTTCCTTGCCGAAATGCTTCCTTCACACATAGAGCAACTGCTGTTCTGGTTCAACACAAAAGACCCCGATGGTGCAGGTGTATTCGGTGGTGGTTTTCTCGGGCTTGACAACATCGGCGTGTTTAATCGCGACTCACCGCTGCCCACCGGCGGTCGCCTGATTCAGGTTGATGGCACAGCGTGGATGGCCGCCACCACACTGCATGTCCTGGAGATTATTGCTTACCTGTCGTTGACCGAGCCGAGACTTCTAGCCCACGTGCAGCGTCTACTTCTGGACTTTGCAATGATCGCGCACTCCTTAGAAGAGGGCACTGCAGATGCTTCGCTGTGGAGTGAAGATTTGGGCTTCTACCGCGATGTGATCCGCACCGACTCCGATAGCGTTCCTCTTGACGTGGTGTCTGTTGAAGGGCTGGTGCCGCTGTTCGCCTCAACCAGTATCCGACGCTCTGACAATCCCCAATCATTGGCCTTGCGGGAAGTAGTGGCCGAATTCATCACCGATTACCCCTGGCTCGCACCCATTCTCGAACGTCTGGGCGGTGATGGCACTCACAGACTTTTCGGCGTAGTGGGAGTGGAGCGGTTGGTTCGGATCATGCAGCGAGTAAGTGATCCCGATCAATTGCTTAGCGATCACGGCGTGCGCTCCATGAGCAAGGCCTACGGGGCCAATCCTTTTCACTTTGACGTCGATGATAAGTCCTACTCGGTGAACTATTGGCCGGGCGAATCACAGGACAGAATGTTCGGTGGGAACTCCAACTGGCGCGGGCCGGTGTGGTTTCCAATGAACCTCATGCTGATTCAGTCGCTGTGGGCCTTTGACAGGTTCTATGGTGACGAGTTGATGATCGAGCACCCGGTGGGCAGCGCGGAGATGAAAACCCTAGGAGAGGTGGCCATCGACCTCAGTGCACGCATGGTGGCCATCTTCCAACAAGACGAGCACGGTCGACGTCCGGTGTTTGGTAGCAACGACTACATGGCAACAGACCCTTTCTGGCGCGACCTCATTCCCTTCCATGAATATTTTCACGGCGACACCGGCCAAGGGCTCGGCGCCAGCCATCAAACCGGTTGGACCGCCACGGTTGCGCTGCTCATTCAGTGCTTCGGCGATCCTCGGTCACCAAAGTGAGAGGCAATTGCAAACTCGGCGCGCGACTCGTGTATCAATGACCGCTCCCGTCGCCTTCGATACTTGCGTCTATTGCCGACGAGCCCCGCCCGCTCTAGATCCCTGGGGGGAATAATAGACACGCCCAAGATTCTTATCGATCGCGCAGGTCGTATCGTGCGACTTGATAACCAGGTTATTGAATTGACCCGAACCGAGTTCGACCTGCTGTCATTGTTCATGGCTTCGAACGGCTCAGTGCTTAGTACACGTCACATCTACGAACAGGTGTGGGGAGGGCATTGGTTCGGCAGCGACCACGTTGTGGAAGTACACGTGAGTCGCCTCAGGCGAAAGCTCGGCGAAACTGCACTCGATGCCTCCTTCATTCGGACCGTTCGGGGAATCGGGTACCGCTTCCAGAGTGCTGCAACCGCTCCTTTTCGCACCGCAGTGGGGGCCGTGACGGTCACCGATACGACGCAGCGGGTGATGTGGGCAAATGATCTGATTGAGCTCGTTCTAGATAGACCACGCGATCAGGTGGTGGGTAACTATTTAATGACGTTTATCGCGCCCGGTGACGCTGAGCGGTGGACCCAGCACTGGAATACCGCACTCAGGGGCGACACCGTTGAAATTTGCGTGCGAGCCCTCACTAACGAGCAAGGCACCCAACAGGTCGGTGCTGAACTGACCGGACTGACCCATGAAAATGGTCAACTCTGCGGTGTAGTGGCCCCGTGGCACCAGGTTGACGGATACCAGTAGTTCAGGCATTCTTAGTTTAACAATCAACTAAATTGCCGCAGGGCTCAATGCCTTCGATCGGCCCTTACGCGAATGGGAGACTTCCATGCCCGCCGTCACCGTCGACAATCTCATGCTGCTGCCCCGCATCCCTGAGGCCGACCCGGGCCATCTAGACCGCGCGGTCGTGTCGTTGACCACGGCACCCACCGGCTTTGAGGGCGAGGGCTTTCCGGTCCGTCGCGCCTTTGCCGGCGTTGATCTCAAAGCACTCGATCCCTTCATCCACATGGATCAAATGGGCGAGGTCGAATATGCTCCGGGCGAACCTAAAGGCACACCCTGGCACCCGCACCGGGGTTTCGAAACGGTCACCTACATGATCGACGGCATCTTTGAGCACTCCGACTCCTTCGGCGGCGGTGGCACCATCACCAACGGAGACACCCAATGGATGACTGCCGGTGCTGGCATTTTGCACATCGAAAAACCACCGGAGTCACTCGTGATGAGCGGCGGCCTCTTTCACGGCATTCAACTATGGGTCAACCTGCCCAAGACGCTCAAAATGGCCACGCCCCGCTACCAGGATCTTCGATCAGGACAGGTGTCCCTACTCTCATCGGCCGATGGCGGTGCACTTGTTCGCATCATCGCCGGTGAGGTTGCCGGGCACTCCGGGCCAGGGTCAACCCACACACCCATCACCCTGGTGCATGCCACCATCGCCCCAGGCGCTGAGCTCACACTGCCCTGGCGGTCAGACTTCAACGCGCTCGTCTACGGCATCTCCGGGAACGGCACCGTCGGATCAAGCGATGCCCGCAGGCCTCTCAACTCTGGGCAACTGGCAGTCCTTGGTGCCGGACAAACCATCACCGTGACTGCCAATGCCCAACAGGAATCGCGTGTGGACGGCTTCGACGTCTTCATCCTCGGTGGCGAGCCGATTCGCGAACCTGTCGCCGCCTACGGCCCATTCGTCATGAACACCAAGGCCGAACTCATGCAGGCCTTTGACGACTACCAGGCCGGTCGGCTGGGCTCCATTCCTGCCGGTCATCCAGAAGCGTCGGCGTAGCCACTGCGCATGGAGGCCCTACCGGCACGAATCGCCGAGGTGGGCGGACTGACCATTCGGCGGGCGTTTCCTCAGCGCGGTCTACGAACCGTGGGCCCGTGGTGCTTCGCTGATCACTTTGGGCCTGAGGTGATCACCCCCGAACGCGGCCTCGATGTAGGGCCACACCCGCACATCGGGTTGCACACGGTGACCTGGCTCCTTGACGGTGCGGTCACGCACCGCGACTCCCTTGGCAGCGATCAACTGATCAGGCCAGGCCAGCTCAATTTGATGACGGCGGGCAACGGTGTGGTTCATGCCGAACAGGCCGACCGAATTCCCGGGAGCGCCCTGCACGGTCTGCAACTGTGGATAGCGCAGCACGATGCGACCCGACATGGTGCAGCGACCTTCGCCCACCATTCGAACCTGCCCCAGATTGATCTTCACATCGGGCAGGCAACAGTCTTCATCGGCGAATTTGGTGGCGCGCTCAGCCCCGCCGATGTCGCTGAAGACCTCTTGGGGATGGACCTTGAACTCGGCGCCGGCACGGCAGTCCTGCCTATTCGTCCGGACTGGGAGTACGCGGTCTATGTGGTGTCCGGAGAGGTCACGGTCAACGGGGCTCACCTGCACACCGGTGCTAGCGCTGGCGAGTTAGTTCCGGTGGCCACCGGGTTAAGCGAGGTGACGTTCACCACACAGCAGGCCGCGCGGCTGGTTGTCCTCGGTGGCGCTCCCCTAGCCGAGGCACTGTTTATGTGGTGGAACTTCGTTGGTCGATCACGGGCAGAAGTAGCTCAGGCCCTCGCAGATTGGGAAAATTTCCGCAACCACGGAGACGACACCAGGTTTGGGCGGGTGGAGACAGATCTGCCGTCCATCCCTGCTCCGGCCCTGCCTTGAGTTGGGCCCTGCCTTCAGATGGGCTCTGCCCTAGGACTGCGTCGCGCCCCAACCAATGGCACAATGCAAAGATGCCCGCAATCGACGCCCCCACTGTGGCCGAGCATCGTGAGCGGCGACGCGACACTCTGGTCCACATCACCGCTGAGATCATGATCGAGTCAGGTTGCAGGGCCGTCACCATGGCCAGTGTCGCCAAGCGCGCCGGGCTGTCCCGGACGGCGGTCTACGAGTATTACAACTCCGCCGGAGACATCGTGGCCGACGTGATCGTCGACGAGATGCACGCGTGGTGTGACTACCTTGACGATGCCACTCGCACCATCGAAGATCCACAGGCCCGTATTGAGGCGTGGATCCGATCCGCTCTTGGCTATGTCAGTGACGGCCGTCATGCGATCGTTCGAGCCGCAGCCGACGCCACGCTGCCTCCGGTTCGTCAGGCCCAGGTGCATGCCCTGCACCGGCAGTTGGCGCAACCCCTGACCGTTGCCCTCACCGAACTCAACGTAGCCGCCCCGGAGCGAACCACCGCATTTATCTGGTCGCTCGTCGATGCGGCCACTCGCCGGATCGAGGGCGGACGAGCTCGAGTTGACGAAGTCGATGCCGTTACTGCCTTCGTCTTGGCCGGCATTATCACCTCGCTGTAGTGGGCGCAGCCTCACTAGGGCTGCGCCCACCCCAACTACTTACGATTGCGAATCTTGAACGTCTGTTCGCCGACAAATGCATTGTACGCCGTATCACCGGTCGTGGTGATGGTGATGGTGCAGGTTCCCTTGCGCACCAGGGCGCGAATCGTCTTGGCTTCCAGGTCAACACGGCAGTTCGTGCTCTGCACTGTCGGTGTCAGACCAGAGACCATTCGCATGGTGAAACGAACATCCGCGCCATAGCGCAAACGCGGCACCGCGTTCTCTGCAACCGGCTTGTTGCGCACGCGAATCTTCATGACGTCATCTTGGCGGGGCCCTACCGCAGCAAACTCGGTCTTGAAAAACCGTAGGTAGGTCGGATTGACGAACTCTTGGCCCGAACCGAGGGTATAAACCCCGCAGGCCTGTTCGCGGCAATCGATCGGATCAGTGCCCTGATCGCCGGATGCGCGGTTGGGGTTGGAGCCGATGAACTCAGCGGTCACGACGATGGATCGATCGATCTGCGCTCGCGGTTCTCCCGCGGGGACGATGAAAATTGCGGTGCCCTCAGCGCTGTCGCAGCGTGTCGGGGCAGATCGTGGGTCAACCGGCACCGCGCAATGAATTGCGTAAAGCCCCGTTCCCGCAGGGAGATTGAGCACCTGAAGGGGGAGCTCACTCGACGGCGGAAGATCAGCGAGCACACCATTATTGGACTCTCCATCCACGGTGGCGTCGAATTCTCCCGCTGCCTGAGCGGTGCCCGCAAGTAGTGCTGCGCCCAAACTCAACGATCCGGCGGCTACGAAGGCTGTCATCTTGATGCTCATGTGTGTCCTTTCAAGGGGGAACAATTCGGCAATGCTGTAGCAATTCGCTGTTTGGCCTGGGTGCTAGCGGAACCTCACCGGCACGGACAAATCCCAACGTCGGTCGCTGCCATTGAGATGATCGGCACGCACGACAATCGCGCATCGAGATGGCCTGCAGTTGTAGGTGCCGATCCTGGCCGACACCTTGATGCGCACCTGGAACTTTCCGCCACGGGCATAGGGCGTCGCCAGTGTCCGGCCGTAAGGAGGTGGATTCGACGAGACCCATGCCGAGGCTTGACTACTGCCGTCGAGGTCCGCACCACCGCCGCATGGTCCGGGCTTGAGGCCGGCGCGTTTCTTTTTACATAGGGCGACATACACGCCGACCGTTTCAGAAAAACCTGCTCCCTTGACGGTAATGAACGTGCCGCCCGGTGCCAAATTGCTGATGCGGCTTACCCGAATTTTATTGCCACGCGGACCTTTGGCTACCTTCCGTGCATTTCGATTACTGGCTGCGGTTGTCAACACATCGGTGCCGCTCGACGCAAGGACTACTGGTGACGGAAACCCCGGGGCGGCGATGGCGACGGCAGCGGTCGGCAGCGCACTGATCGCGAGGGCAGCCGAACTCAGCAACACCACGGGAATCTTGAACATGACGACACATTAGAAAGTCAGCGGGGCGGTCGCTTGACGCTGCGTCGGCATCATGCCGACACCGCGTCGGTAACTTTGCCGACACCGCGTCAATTCATCCGGCATACCGATAGCGCACACTTGAGCTATGCGTAGGTCAGGCCTTATCGCGCTCGTCGCCACCACAATGCTGGTGGCCGCCGCATGCGCGAGTGATCAAGGCGCAGGCTCGACCCCGACCATAGATTCGGCTAACGCCGTCACGGAGCCCGTTGTGTTCATCACAGCTGATTCCCTCCCCGAAGTAGAGCCGATCACCGCCCAACCGGGCCCCAATGCTCCGATGCGCATAGTAAGTCTGGCTAACGGTGTCGGGGAAACACTCGCCGCGCTCGGCGTGGCCGATCGAGTGGTCGGTCGCGATGAAACCTCCGACGTTGCAGGCATCACTGATGCACCCGTCGTGACCAAAGCTCACAGCGTTTCAGCCGAGCGCGTCCTTGACCTGTCCCCCGATCTGGTGCTCGTTGATGCCGCGACCGCACCTGTTGAGGCCCTTGCGCAGATCGCCGGGGCCGGTGTAGAGGTTGTCGAAGTGCCCGAGGCGTGGACATTGGCTGACATGGGTCCGCGTATTTCAGCAGTTGCTGCAGCAGTTGATGTCGACCCCGATGAACTGATTCGTTCATTGCCATCCACAAGCGATCCAGACTCCGCCCAGCCACAACCGCGCGTTGCCTTCGTCTACTTGCGTGGCACCTCGGGTATCTATCTGCTCGGTGGCGCAGGGTCGGGTGCCGATGCACTCATCACCGCAGCCGGTGGCGTCGACGTGGGCGCCGAGGAAGACTTTGATCCCTTCGTGCCGCTTACGGCGGAAAGTCTGGTCACGCTCAATCCCGACATCTTGCTGGTCATGACGAAAGGGTTGGCCTCGGTCAATGGCCTAGACGGCCTGTTGGCCTTACCCGGGGTGGCACAAACCAACGCTGGCAAGAACAGCCGCGTCATCGTTGTTGATGATGAGGTGCTGTTGTCGTTTGGACCACGCACACCCGCCCTGGTTGACCAACTACGTGAGGCCCTGTCTACGGTCATGAACTGATTCATCATGACCACGACCAAGTTGACCCCACGCCGAAAACTGCCGCAGCCACGGCGGCTTCTGGTTGTGCTGGGCGCGCTGACGGTCTGCACAGCTGCTCTGGCGACTGCGGCACTGTTTATCGGTGCCGCCGACTCCACGACGCAAATCATTACCGATATTCGTGCCCCTCGAGTCATCCTCGCGCTCAGCATCGGTGCCGGTCTCGGTGTATCCGGAGCCTTGCTGCAAGGAGCATTCCGAAACCCACTGGCCGATCCAGGATTAGTCGGCGTGAGTGCCGGTGCAGCGCTGGGCACGGTGCTCACCGTGGCGGTCGGCGCGGCCTACGGTTCCTGGCTGGCAGCAATGGGTGGCGTTATCGGTGGCATTGCCGCCATGGCCAGCGTGATGTGGATCGCTAAGACGCCAGGGCGTACCGAAGTCGTCACCCTCATCCTTGCCGGGGTAGCCATCACGGCGTTCGCGGCTGCCGTGTTGAGCATCGTCGTGGCGACCTCTGATTCCGCGGGCACGCGCTCCACAACCTTTTGGACAACGGGCAGCTTCGCTCTAGCTACTTGGCCCGGTGTTGTCGCGACATTGCCGTTCATCGCCGTGGGTCTGGTAATTGCCGGTGCGCTGTCTGGCAAACTCGATGCTTTGTCGTTGGGTGACCGCGCAGCGTATGCGAGTGGTGTACCCGTGCGGGCAGTGCGCTGGTGGGCGCTCATTGCCGCAGTCTTGACCGTCGCTGCCGGGGTTGCTGTCGTCGGCATCATCGTGTTCATCGGCCTCCTCGTACCACATGCCATTCGCTTAGTGCTCGGACCGCGACATGGCCGACTGATTGCCGGCAGCGCTCTGGGCGGTGCTTTGTTGATCCTGCTCGCCGACACCGCAGCGCGCACCCTAGCCGCACCTGTCGAGCTTCCTGTCGGCGTCGTTACGGCGATCATCGGTGCACCAGCCTTCATTTTGCTGCTCCGTCGTACCCGTCGAGAGCAAGGCGGGTGGGCCTGATGTCTCAATGGGCACAAGAGCCGGAAGTTATTCGGGCGCAGCATGTTTCCGTCGCCGGGACGCAGCGACCACGACTTCATGACGTATCCGTGTCCGTTCATCGCGGTCGGGTATCGGCCATCATCGGCGCCAACGGGTCAGGTAAGTCCACCCTGCTCGAGGTGTTATCAGCCGAAATCTCACCCGAGGCCGGGGAGGTCACATACGCATCTCGTCCAGCCGGCAAGATCAGTGCTCGTGTTGCTGCGCAAGAACGAGCACTTCTGGCTCAAAGCACACCGATGGCTTTCTCATTTAGCGTTCTCGACGTCGTGTCCTGGGGTCGGATTCCTTGGCAGGGAACCGACCGTCAAGGTGAAGACGACGAAGCAATCGCCCAAGCCATGACCGACACTCGCATTTCTCATCTTGTTGACCGTCGGATCAGCGAACTGAGCGGTGGTGAGCAAGCACGTGTGCACCTTGCTCGTGTGCTGGCCCAACGCGCAAAAGTCTTACTCCTTGACGAAGCCGATGCCACACTTGACGTCGCCGGACAAGGCGAACTCGACGCTATTGTTTCGCGCCGTCGCGACGCGGGCGATGCGATCGTGCTGGTCAGTCATGACCTCAGCCGTGTGTCAATGATCGCTGATCATGTGGTGGCCCTACGCGAAGGCGAGTGTCTGACTCAGGGCGCTGTCGACGAGGTCTTCACCGAAGCCGTTCTCTCCGAAACCTTCGATATCCCCATGCAGGTGACCACCACCGACACGGGAAAGTTCGTGCATAGAAGCACCGATCCGCCGAGGCCACCGAAACCTAGCGGCTAGTGCATCACCAAGATGACCTTGCCCGTGGTGCGTCGCCCCAAAAGGTCTTCGTGTGCCTTGGCCGCCTCGGCTAACGGGTAGGCCATACCCGGGAGGGGCGTCACGTGGCCGTCGAGAATGAGTTGTACGAGTTCGGCTAGGGGGCGACGGATCATAGTTTCGGGTTCACGCATGGCATCCATCAACCAGAAGCCGATGACACTGCGCGATCGATGCATCAGGGCGGCCGGAACGATAGGCGTTGTCTGCTCGCGCGAAGCCTGTCCATAAAAAACGAGCCGACCAAATGCTGCCAGCACCGCTAACGAAGCCTCGGTTGTTGGGCCACCCACCATGTCGAGAACGATGTCAATTCGCTTGCCCTCATTGGCTTCACGCATGAGATCGGCGAGGTTGCTCGCCGTGGAGTCAATGGCAACATCTGCGCCCGCCGTACAGGCCCAGTCACGTTTCTCCTGAGTGGAAGCGGCGGCAATGACCCGCCCTGCCTGCCAATGTCGAGCCAGTTGAATCGCGATACTGCCAACGCCTCCGGCCGCCGCATGAACGACGACGGATTCCCCTGGGGTAAGCCGGGCTGACGTGGCCAACAGATGCCATGCGGTCAAGCCCTGCACCATCAGACTCAAAGCCACCGCATCAGATATTTGTGATGGCACCTCCCAGCAAGAAGCTGGATGCACCAGGGCCAACTCGGCGTATCCCCCGCTGGCAGCAAAGCCGCATACCCGACGGCCATCAGCCAACGTGCCGATCACCTCGGAGCCAGGGACAAAGGGCAGCGTCTGCTCAGAAAGGTATGAATTCTCAGTCGCGTGCGTGTCAGCGAAGTTGATGCCGGCCGCGTGCACCTGCATGACCTCTAGTTCACCCGCCGGGCTTGGGTCGGGGAGGTCCACTAGTTCGAGTACCTCAGGACCACCGAAACGATTTACCTGCACCGCACGCATTACGCAACCTCCGCCGCTTTGGGTAGAACTGATGGGATTAGCCGGCCAAGTGCGCTGGCAATGACCATGCCGATGGTAATCGCAATGATGGTGGCAGCGGCGACAAACAACACGTCCGTTCCGGCGCCTAGTGAGAAGACGGAGGAATCCGATGACTCAGGCCCAGGTAGTGCTTTGTCGCGACCAGCGAAGACCTCGGTGAGAGCGACCAGGCCGAGCGATCCGGGCACCAGCAACCAGAAGACTGGCTCAAACAAAGCAAACGCCGGCATCCCTTGTCGCGATCGCCGTTGATACAAGATCGCCAGAAAGAGCGTGGCCGCGGCGGCGAGCCCGGCGGCGAGCACCGGGTCAATAGTCGCCGCAACCAGCGACTGAATCCCGTATGCCACGATCAGCAGGCCTACTACGATTCGAATGCCACCCCGAGCCTCGTTAGACACCATCGATTGGCCAACAGCGAAGACCAGAACGCCGATCCACGCCGCCCACCAGGGCAAAAGCACATCCGTGAGATCACCAAACGTGTAGTCGTCAATCGGTGCCAAGCGCGCACCCACGAGCACGCCGAAGGTGAGGACCAGAATCTGCATGATCGCATTGACCAAACGCGACGATCCGGAGATCAGTTGTCCGTTTGCCAGCTCCTGGGTTCCTCGGGTCAACCCCACTCCCGGAATGAGGGTGATCAGCGGTGCTGCCACTACGCGAATAGGTTGCACCTGTTCATCAAAAATATTGCCGATCGTGAACACTACGTATGCTGCTACCGCTGCGGCAAAGAACGGCATGATCGCCGATAATCCAGGGCGCGAAGCCGTGAGCCGCAGAGCGATCGCGACGAACACGCCAAGGATTCCGGCGATCAAGACCCCCCACAAACTCACCCGAAACACCAGGGCGAAGCCTGCGGCCGTGAACCCATTAGCCACAACGACCGTCACGGCAGAAAAGCGCGGCTTGAGGTCATTAATCTCTTCGAGGCGCTTAGTCGCAGCCGCAGGCGGAATCGCGGCGATACTTGCATTGCGCGCGACGCGGTGCACCTCTGCTGCTTGATCAAGGCGCAAAGTGCCGATGTCGCCCGCCACGATGCGCGCTCGGCCATTGGTTTCGTTGTCCACGAAAACAGCATTCGGCAGGACATAGATCTGTAAATCCGGGCGATCATAGGCGCGCGCTACGGCAGCGAGCGTGTCGTTGACCTCATTGACGGGGTACCCAGCGGCGAGTTGAGCCCGGCCAAGCGACGCAATAAGTCGCTCCACGTCATCATCAGGGGCCGGGACAGGGGCGGGTACAGATGAAGACACCCCCCTACCCTGCCGTACTTCGGCCAGAGCAGGAAGTAAGGCAGACTGAAAGGCATGGGACTTTTCCGTCGCCGGAAGCGTCACGCCGCCTGGGACCGTGGATCAACACGCGAGGACATTAAGCACCTGCAGGCCTTCGTCGACTCTCGTCGCGGGGTCGAGGCGTATGTCGAGCCGGTCACGATGGCCACAGAAACCACGGTGGTGCTGATCGCCCATGATGGCGAATGGACCCGTCGACGGGTCGAGGGCCCGGCCGAGGCCCATGACCTGGCCAAGCACTGGGCGATCCCGATCTACGACGCGGCCGTGGTGGGCTATCCATCTCGGATGCGCGAATGGACCCAGCGCCACAAGGACGAGCGCCCAAGCCTCTAGCCAAGAGTTGGGAAATCAGGCGATCACGTTAGGACTCAGCGTCCTCGTCGGCCTCTCCCACATCAGCCGGAAGTGGCGCGGTGCCGCCTAGTCGTGCCGGGATCCACCACGATGCCCGCTCCCCGGGGTACCGAGCCACCGTTTCATCAAGCAGTTCCCGCATGCGTTGGCGCAGTTCAACGGTGAGCGCTTCGGCGTCATCACCTCGCTTGACCAGCATGGGCTCCCCCACCGTTATGGCAATCGTCTTGCCGCGTTTGAAATCCCTGTGGCCATAGGAGTACACGCGCGCACCGCCAAACACGCACATCGGAATAACCGGAACGCCACCGGCAATCGCCATGCGCACCGCACCTGACTTGATCGGCTTGATGTCCATCGAGCGGCTCATCGTCGCTTCAGGAAACACGCCGACTAACTCGCCCTCCTTGAGGACACGCACGGCCTCCCGAAACGCTTGCGAACCTGCCTCGCGGTCAACTGGAATGTGCTTCATGCCTCGCATCAAGGGGCCCGATACACGATGGCGAAACACCGAATCCTTCGCCATGAAGCGCACCAGCCTCTTCCCGCGACGATTCGCAGGTATGCCCGATAGGGCGAAGTCCAAATAGCTGGTGTGATTGATCGACAACACTGCGCCGCCGGTTAGCGGAATATTGTCAAGACCGCGGATATCAAACCCCAGGCCTAGTCCAGCAAAGACGGCCTTGAATCCGGTTACGACTGGTCGGTAAACGGGATCGCCCACGGATCAGACCGTACCCGCTCAGGCAATGCCGACCATAATGACCACCATGGAAAGCCCCGAAGGTGACACGTCTCGCATTGTGATCGTGGGTGCCGGTCTCGGTGGCCTCCGTACTGCAGAGACACTGCGTAAACGCGGCTTCACAGGCGTCCTCACCGTCTTGGGTGATGAGGTCCACCCGCCCTATAACCGGCCCCCACTGTCCAAACAGGCATTAGCCGGTGGCATCGCGATCGATGAACTGGCCTTTCGGCAACGACGCGAAGATATCGACTTCAGGCTCGGTGCCGCCGCCGTCGACTGTTCGCCTGAGACTGTGACGACCAGCGACGGGTCGCACTACCGTTACGACGCACTCGTCATCGCCAGCGGCATTCACGCTCGGAGTTTTCCTACCTCGGGCCCGCAACCCCTCACCCTGCGCACGATCGGTGATGCCGAGCAGTTGCGCGAGCAACTTCGTGCAGATGCCCGGGTCGTCATTATCGGCGCCGGGTTCATCGGCTGCGAGGTTGCTGCAACTGCCCGCCAACTTGGTTGCGAGGTTTCTGTTACCTCGATCGAACCAGAACCGATGTCTGGAGCGATAGGACGACGACTTGGCGCTGCGATGCGTGCCCATCACGAGCGTCACGGTGTTCACTTCTTTTTGGGTCGTAGCGTGTCAAACATTTCAGATGACGGGGTCCAACTCGACGATGGACAAGTCTTGGCTGCCGATGTCGTGGTGGCCGCCATCGGTTCACTGCCCAACACGGGGTGGCTGACTAACCTCACCGAGCAGTGGACCGAAATGGACATCAGCGATGGCGTGCTGTGTGACTCCACTCTTCAGGTGGTTGGTGCACACAAACCTTGTTACGCGGTCGGCGACATCGCCCGCTTTCCGAATCTGCGCTTTGACCGCACACCTCGGCGCATCGAACACTGGACAATGCCCACAGACATGGGCAAATACGTGGGGGAGCAGTTGGCAGCACGGTTATCGGGCGACGAACTCTCCGATGATCCATTCACTCCACTGCCGTCATTCTGGTCAGATCAGTACGACCTAGCCCTGCAAAGTTTCGGCATGCCCGGACTCGGCACCGCGCAGTTGAAATCTGGCGCGTGGGATGGTGATTGCATCGTGGAATATCACCGAGAGGACAACATCGTCGGGGTTATCGGCGTCAACCAAAGCGCGCAACTCTCCGAGTACAGACACATAATCTAGTCAGCGAATAGGCAGATGAGATGAGACTCGATCGACAGCGCGCCCTCGAACATGTCACCACTTTGGTCGCCCAGACCTGGGCTGAATTTGACACGGCCCGCGAATTCCAACCATCGATCAGTCCGAACATTGCCTCACTGCTCACCGAAGACCTGCCCCGCACCGGAGTTGACGCGATTCAAGCTCTCGATGAAGCCGCCAGCGTGCTAGACACGACCCTGTCGCAGGCGCGCCCACGGTACTTCGGCTACATCGGTTCAAGCGGCCTGGAAATCGGTGCGCTTGCCGACCTACTAGTCGGCTCACACGACGCCAACCTCGCGATCAATGCGGGGGTTGCCACAGATATCGAGGCACAGACATTGCGCTGGGTGGGACAGTTTGTCGGCTACCCGGTACGGGGCGGCTCGTTTACCTCTGGTGGCACCGTGTCAAACATCACCGCATTGACCGCCGCGCGCGAGCGCGCCTTTCCCGGGGCACGCCATCAAGGCATCGCTCCCGGATCGGCAACCGCATACTGCTCGGCAGATGCGCACTACTCGATTCGTCGGGCGATCGAAGTCTTGGGCATTGGCTCAGATTGGTTACGTGCCGTACCCGTGACAGTCGATCGAACCATGGATATCCAAGCACTTGCCACACGGGTTGATAGCGACCTTCAGGATGGCCGCACACCCATCGCGGTTATCGCTACTGCGGGCACCACCTTGACCGGCGCTATCGATCCTCTTGACCAAGTCGCTGCGGTCTGCCAGTCACGCGGTATCTGGATGCACGTCGATGGCGCCTACGGGCTGCCTGCAGCAGCCGTTAAGCCCGAACTTTTCCAGGGCTTGAGCGAGGCTGATTCGATCAGTATCGATGCACACAAATGGATGTTCGTGCCTAAGGCCTGCGGGGTCGTCTTAGTCAAGGACCCCACCGCGCTAGCCGCGGCATTCGGACACCAGACAAGCTATATCCCCGACACGGAGCTGAACGCGGTCGACGTCACCCTCGAATACTCCCGCCCCCTACGCGCACTAAAACTCTGGCTGGCCTTTCGTGCCCATGGCGCTGATGCCTTTCGTCAAGCGCTGCAATCGAATCTTGATCAAGCCCAATTTATGTATCGCCTCGCATCACAGCGGGCCGGCTGGGAGGTCGCACTGCACCCAACATTGTCAATCGTTCTATTGCGCCACGTGGGTGTCGATAATTCCGCGCTCGTGCGGGCCATCCAAGGTGACGGGCGGGTATACGTTTCCCACGCTGACCTAGATGGCCGCACATGGCTTCGACCTTGCTTCACCAACCCGCGAACCACGGATGCTGATGTGCTGGCACTCATGGATGTCGCCGATGAGCTTGTCCATGGGACTATGCATCCGTGAACCTTTCCGCCGCGGGGACCCCCGCCAAATCAACGACGTTCACGCGGCAAGGAATTTTCGTTCTCGCCACGCTTATTCTGGCCGCAGGCGTTGCAAACTTGAACCTCGCGGTGGCAAACGTCTCACTGCCCGATATCGGCAAAGACCTGGGGGCCGCGCAAACCGGACTCAACCTCGTAGCCGTTGGCTTCACACTGGGCTTGGCGATGTCGGTGGTGTACCTGGGCGCGCTTGGGGATCGCTTCGGACGTCGACGCTTACTACTAGTCGGCTTGGCCGTGTCAATCCCGCTCGCGGCCATGGCCGCATGGGCACCCAACATCACGGTCTTGGTGATCGCGCGCATTCTCGGCGGCATCGCCGCGGGCATGGTGTACCCCACGACACTCACCATCATCGTCGCGCAATTCGATGGCAAGGCGAAGACAACAGCCATTGCCTTATGGTCTGGTCTCGGAGCCGGCTTTTCGGCCATCGGCCCCGTCATCGTTGGCTGGCTGCTCACCTTCGCCTGGTGGGGTTCTGGTTTCGCGATCACGATTCCGCTCGCGGCCATCGCCTTCGTCTTCGCGCTTCGACTGCCCAAGCATTCAGGCGAATCAGGTGACAGTGTCGACAGCATCAGCGGCGTGCTCTCGATCGTGATGATCGCTACTTTAGTGTTGGCCATCACATTCGCCCCTACGCCAGGACAAGCACTATTCAGCATCATCCTCGCCGTCATTTCAGTACTCAGCATCTGGTACTTCCTACATCGTCAACGACGCATAGCTCGACCGCTGTTCGATCTCACCATTGCCAGGCGCCGCATCTTCTGGGTCGCCGGCCTCGCCGGAATCATCGTGTTCGGCGCCCTGATGGGGTCATTCTTCATCGGCCAGCAGTACCTCCAAAATGTGCTGGAATACAACACTTTCGCCGCAGGCCTTGCAATTCTTCCCTCACCTGTCGCCATGGTCCTTTTTGCCCCGATCGCAGCGCTTTGGATTCCGAAATTCGGCTCCCGCATCACGCTGCTTATCGGCTTCGCAACGGTCGCCACCGGCTTTATCTTCATGATGTTCTGGACGACCGCCGCATCAGTGTGGTTGGTCTCCATCACGTACTTCCTTCTCGGTGCAGGTGTATCGATCGCTGCAGCACCCGCATCACGGTCAATCATGGCCGCTGTGCCCACGCGACTACTCGGCATGGGTTCAGCCATGAACGACCTGCAGCGAGATCTCGGCGGCGCCATCATGCAAGCAGTGATGGGGGCACTTCTCGTCGTTCGCTATGCCGGTGAAATGCGCAGCGCGTTCTCGGGAGCACCCGCCGCTGATCAGCAACTACTCACTGATCAATCCGTCACATTGATGACCTCCTCGTATGCGGGAGCAGCCAGCGTGGCCGAAACGCTGCCCAACACCGACTCGACAGCGCTCTTGCAGTGGGCCAGCGATGCTTTCGCCGCCGGGTCGAGCTGGGCATTTGGATTCGGTCTTGTCGCGGTAGTCGGTGGCATGGTGTTGGTGGCGTTTGCATTTCCAAAAAAGGCAGACGAGGAGACCATCGAAGCCGAGTACGCACGCACCGCTGACGCAGATTAGTCACGCGACACAGTTGACATGGCGGCGGTGCCACATTAATGTCGGACATTGCAGCCGGGCTGCGTCTTTGTCCCCCCCGTCAACGACGCCCCGGCTGCTTTTTTTGTCTCCATTACGACAATGTGTGGTGAACGACTCACCTCCCTGCGACACAATGGGCCCATGGGTCTACCTTCGGCACGCGCTGGTGTGAGAACCGTTCTCAGTCGACCCGGCTGGGTCACCCGCTGGGCCTCAGACGTACCCGCCCAGGCAGGAGTGATCTCAGCAGCCTGGAGCGTGGCCGGCACCCTGGCACGCGGGCTACTACCTAGGTCACCGATGCAGCAAGCCCTCGCTACGGGCGTCGTTGCCACGGTTAACTATGAACTGACAGCCACCGGCTGGGCCACCCTGGAGGCAGCTGCCGCCCTCCCAGGCCAACGACCAGGCACGACCGCTCGCATGGTGGTGGCCGCGGCGGCGATTTCGACCGGATACGCCACCGCGTTCGCCACCTCCGGGCGCGCTCAGAACTCCACTATCGCTGCCGCCGCCTACGCACTCGGTCGCCAAACGGCATTCGCTGGCATCGCAGGCGGATCAGCCTCATTGTGGGATGAGCTACTACATCGAAAGCTGGGGTGGAAGCCCGGCATTGACACGACGGTGGTACCCAACGTGCTCACCGGTGCTGCTATCGCCGCCGGCAACGTCTACTTCGCGGTACGGCGGGCCCACCGATACGGAACGACCAGCGAGGAGCATCGTTTCGCCGGGGTCAACGCCCGCTCCATCGCCGTCGCCGGGGCCGCCGGAGTTGGCACAACTATCGGCTTAGCCACCCTCGTGGTGTCCGAGCAAGCCGCCGCCCACGCTCTCGAGGCCGGGATGGCCAAAATCGTCGGCCGCGATGTGGGTGCTCTGGGTGGGTTGATCTCCCACACACTGTTGCTCGGCGGCATGGCGGCGATCTCGGTGCGAGCAATGCGAGCCATCACCTTGCGCATGCAATACCGCGATAACACCGTTGAGGCCGCCTACCCACAGCCGCCGAGCTCACCCCACGTGTCCGCCGGACCCACCAGCCAGATGCCGTTCGCGGCAATCGGCAAGGAGGGGCGCCGGTTCGTGCTCATGCGACTGACCGCTGCAGAAATTACAGCCGTTACGGGGGAGCCGGCCATTGAACCGGTGCGCGTGGTCGGTGGTTACGAGGCCGCGGACACCGTCGCCGAGCGGGCCCGGCTCACCCTCGCCGATCTTGTTGCCTGCGGGGCCTATGAGCGCTCACTCATCTGTGTGGCCGCACCTACCGGTGTCGGATACGTCAACTACACCATCGCCGAGGCACTGGAATATCTCACCAGCGGAAACTGCGCCACCGTTGTGCCGCAATATGCGTTGGTGCCCAGTGCTTTGGCCATGCCGCACACGGCCGAGGGCGTACAACTGACCCGTGCTGTCTTGATCGGCATCAAGGAACACATCGCGCACATGCCTGACGCAGATCGCCCCCGCGTGGTCTTGATGGGGGAGAGTCTCGGCGCCAATGTCGCCCTCGACGTGTCGACAGTGCCGGGCCCCTACGCGGGTATTCCCGCATTGGACCACCTTGGTGTCAGCGGTGGCGTCTACTACGGCGTGCCGTTTCGCACCGAGTTCTGGCATCGCTGGCGCGCCAACCCCGAGGCCATGGACCCACTCGATCAGTTGCTGTGCGTGTCACAGGCCGACGAAGCACCGGCCTTACCACCGGGCGCTATGCGCCACCTGATGATCGTCCATCACGATGACCCGGTTAATAAGTTCGGCTACCGCATCGTGTTCCAGCCGCCCTGGTGGCTCGGCCCGCCTGCGACGCGGCCGCAAATGGTGCCTCGCGAGGTGCGCTTTCGGCCGATCACCACGTTCGCGATCGCCACGATCGATCTGCTCAACGGCATGAACTCCCGCCCCGGGGACTTCGTGCGGCGGGGCCACGACTACCGCATCGAGGCGCGAGTGAGCCTCGAGCGCGCCTTCGGCCTGTACTGCACCCCCAGCCAGGCTGAGGCCATCGAGTCTGCGCTTCGCCACCGTGAAACCGAGTGGGCTGCCCGCCGCATGATTGCCCGCAAACTCGAGGGCACCGTGCGCAGCATCCAGCAGACGCTGTCTAAATGGGGTGGCGATCCGATCGATGTCGCCGACCTTGACCCGGACATGATTCCCGCCGAAATTCGTTCCCCGCTCAGTCGCTTCGCTCAGATCAGCGCACCACCGGGGGCCTAGGGCGTTCCTATCTGCCAGAATGACGAGCAGTTCAGGAACATCCGCACGAATTTGGTCTCGCCGAGCACGGATCTGACCAGCCATTGACCGGTCAGCGCTGCCAAGGAGGAAAGCAATGACCTCACCACACGCTGGGATTCCGGTCGGAACCGAGTCGGGTGCTGGGTCGGCTGCGCCCACTCCGCCCTCGGCCCCCGACACTTTGCTCACACCCGCTCAGGTGGCCAGTCTGTTCCACGTCGACCCCAAGACCGTGACCCGCTGGGCACAAACGGGAAAGTTATCGAGTATCCGCACGCTTGGCGGCCATCGCCGCTACCGAGCAAGTGAGGTCTACGGCCTGCTAGGCCAACCCGTGCCGCCGCCGTCAGTGCGCTAGACCCGGCAACGCGAAAAGTAACTGTTATGTCGCATTCCGAACAATTCCAGGGCGATTGCACCTAATAGACCCGTCACACCTGTCACTGTCAACAGCTAGCAGGGGATGTCCGCGACGGGGGAGCGGATATCCCCGCTTCTTCTGCCTACCTTCGCCTGTGCTAGCTCACGCCGCTGCCAACGCGATCGCCACGGCAGCACCCACGGAGATGAGCAACACCGCCTGCAGCACGGCCACCGACGCTCGAACCGACAATCCTCGAGCAATGAGCACATGGCTGAGGTGGTCACGGCCGGGTGTGAACGGATGTCGACGCTCCCACAATCGCCGAACCACCACAAACGTGGTGTCCAGGACAGGAACCAACACCAATAGCAGCGGAATAAATGCACTCCACGGCAAATTGATGCCCACCGGGCGCAACCGCAGCGTAACGATCGCCAGCAAGAAACCCAGGAAGTAAGCCCCGGCATCGCCGAGGTAGACCCGGGCCGGGGCCCAGTTGTGCCACAAGAACCCCAGAGCAATACCCGACAGTGCAAAAGCTAAGCCGGCCACGAAGTACTGGCCATAAATCGCCGCTATCGCGCCGGTACCTAACGCCGCGACGAGAGTGGTGGAGGCCGCCAGGCCATCGGAGTTATCCAGAAGGTTCATGGCGTTCGTTAGGCCAACGATCCACAACACCGTGATCGCGATATCGACAGCCATGATCGATGTGAAGTTGACCTGGGTTCCAGTCGCCCACACCACCAGCGCTAACAGAACCTGGGCCACCAATCTAATCCAAGGGTTGAGCGTTCGAACGTCATCAATGAAGCCCAATGCCGCAACGGCCAATGCCGGTAGTAGGACACCGGCGAGCAGGCCCAGTTCGCTGAAATCACCCGATAACGACACTGCGACGAAGAACACCACGGTGAAAGTGGCGGCCACCGCGATTCCGCCAATTTTTGGAATGGGACGCTCCTGCTGCTTGCGCGCACCATCGGGGGCATCGACCAGGCCGGTCCGGTGCGCGAGCACTATCGACCCCCACACCAGCAGGGTGGAAACAATCGCTGACCCGATAAAGGCTGCGAGGTAGACGAGCGGGCTCACAAATCCTCAGTTGCGCTAGACGCGCCCGCTGATGTCAGCGGCGACATCAGCAATGATGTTTTTGAGGCGAAGTTGCGGCTGCCAACCGACCAGCGCGTTCACCCGCGCCGTGTTGGGAACCCGTCGGGGCATGTCCTCGAATCCTTCTTCATATGCGTCGTCGTAGGAGACCTTCACGACAGCAGAATCCGACCCCAACTGTTCGATAATCGTGTCAGCCAACGCGGCGATCGAAATCTCTTCATTTGCACCGACATTGAACACCTGGCCCTCCGCCTCGCGAGAGTCCACGAGCCCAAGCAGCGCCCGCACAACATCAGCGACATGGCAGAAACACCGGCGTTGCGTGCCATCGCCGTACACCGAAATGGGCGCACCTTTGAGTGCCTGTTCAACAAAACGAGGAACGACCATGCCGTAGTGACCCACCTGGCGCGGCCCGACGGTGTTGAACAAGCGCACGATGACAACCGGAAGACCCTTTTCGCGCCAATAGGAATAGGCGAGGACCTCTTCGATCGCCTTCGCCTCGCTGTAAGACCAGCGAGTCTTCAGCGGCGAACCCAAAATGCGATCGTCCTCTTCGCTCAACAGATCTGAATCGTTCTTGCCGTATATCTCACTCGTGGAGGTCACCAACACCTTGCGGCCATACTTGTGGCATTTTTCGAGCACGATCTCGCTACCACGAATATTGGTGGCCAGACTCTCCAGCGGCCTACCTACGATGAGTTCGACACCGACAGCCGCGGCTAGATGCAGTACCACGTCCACCCGACGCACCACATCATCTACAACGGCTTCGTTGAGGATCGACCCCATGACGAATTCGAAGTTGGGGTTGGTCAGATGCTCGCGGATGTTGTCATGGCGTCCGGTGGATAGGTCATCCAAGACCACCACCTGATCGCCGCGGGCGAGCAGTACATCGGTGAGGTGAGAGCCAATGAAGCCGGCTCCACCCGTAATCAAATAGCGCATGCCCTGATCGTAGAGGTCAGCGCGGTCGGCCGGTGGCCGAGGCAGAATTCGCCGGGATGATCACGCGTTCGCTTTGCTCACCCGATTCAGAACGGAAGTACACGTAGACCTTTTTGCCCGTGCGGCGCTGCCAGTCAAACTCGCCCACTTGACCCTGGGTAATCACAACCCGACGCACACCCGTGCCCGGCTGATAGGCGGTTTGCCCCGGCAGTTTCACGTACGGGGTGAGTAGTTCACCGGCCGGCAGCCCCAGGGTCTTGCCCTCAACCGAAACCCCAGGACGACCCCGCACCTGGGTGCGCTCGCCGGTCAAGGTGATGGAATCGGCGAGAAGGGAAAAAGTTAAGAGGCCAGCCCCGCAGGTGACCTCCGTGCAGGCTCGGCTGGAAGTCGGGGCGAATGCGCGACCGGACTGTTTTAGGCGAGCTTCAATCGCAACAGGGTCGGTGATTCCACCCGACACGATCAGCGCAACGGCCGCTGATACCAGCGGCGTGGCCATTGACGTGCCCGCCTTGAGGTCGAAACTTGGTTGTGCTGGTGCGGTGGCTCCGGTGTTGGAGGTAGACAGAATTCCGCGGCTGCTGCTGCCACCCGGGGCCGCGATGAAAATCTCTCCGGTACTCACCCCGTAGTTGGAATACGACGCGCGAGCACCCGTGGCATCAGTTGCTGCAACCGCGACGACGCCAGGGCAATTCGACGGCAGGTGAGTGGATACCGGCAATGAATCATTACCGGCTGCTGCTACGACCACCGAACCGAGGGCACGGGCTGTCAACACTGCATCGGCCATGGTGCGCGTGCATGCCGATTGGCCACCGAGTGAAAGATTGATGACCTGAGCAGGGGTAGTGTTGACGGGCAGAGGTAGTTGGGTGTCAGGATCAATCACAATGTCACCGGCCGACCATCTCACTGCAGCAGCGATATCAGAGATGAACCCGCCACATTTACCCAGTGCCCGCACATTTTGGATAGTGGCGTTCGGCGCGGCACCACTAATGCCGTATCCGTTATTCCATTGCGCTGCAGCAATTCCTGCTACGTGCGTTCCGTGCCAGGTCGACGGAGTGACCGATCTGCAGCTCTCGGGAAACAATCCTGAGTTGATGTCAGCTGCTGACACCCAGTCACCCGGATCAGCCGGGTTCGGGTCCCAGGCGTTGCCGTCATTGGCCATCAGAATGTCAGAGACAAAATCGTATCCGTCAATAACGCGACCGGCCAGATCCGGATGAGCGGCCACTCCGGTATCAATCACGGCAATCACGACGTCGGGATCACCTGAGTCAATGCCCCAAATCTCCGGCGCGCGCACGCTCATGTCAGTATCTTCGCCGCCCTCCCACAGTGACCACTGATCGACAAAGAGTGGGTCGTTGGGGAGCGTGACCTCCGTCGGCTGAATCAACACATCAGGTTCGGCCCACAACACATCTGATCGGACTTGTAGATCTGCAGCGAGATCCTCGGCGACCGCTACGGGTTGGGGCTGATCAAACAGCAGGAGTGCCGTGTGCTCATCGAGGGTCACATCAACCAGAACCTCAACCCGAGGATCGACGAGTCGTTGCGCTGTGCGACGCATAACTTTCGATGATCCATTTTCATCGACGCTATGCACGATCACACCGCGGGCAAAAGTGGTCTCGGGCGCCTCCGCTGCGGCGGGGGTAGACCAAAACAGGCTTGGCCCCAGCAGCGCAGCTACCGCGACACTCAGACCCGTCAAGCCTGGCCAGCCGATCATGCGGCTCCTCCTCGGTCACCTACCCCCATGTGCGTGTGCACACTAAGTGTCACCCGCGCCGCGAGGGCCCTGGCGCAACGCAGCCGCTCCTACGGTGATTTTCCCGCGCGGTTCCCATAATTCACAGCCTATTCACAGCCTTGGCAATCGTTTCGACTACAAAGTGACCTCAAAGTCGCGACCCCGCGGATGCACCTGAAGATGTGGAGCGTGCAGGTGGCCACTGACGCGCAACTCACGAGAACGAAGCAGTCGCCAGGACAACAACGCCGTACTGACCAGCACGCCGATGCCGCCCCCGATGAGGCCAACGCGTGCCCCGAAGATGTCTGACAGCCAGCCAATAAGAGGCGCCCCCAACGGGGTACCGGCAAAGAACAGCATCGTGTAGATGCCCATGACTCGCCCGCGTAAATGATCCGGTGTGGCCAATTGCAGGAAGGACTGGGCCGCTGTGGTGAAAGTCATCGCGGTCAAACCACACAGCGGCAAGACAATGGCGAAAAGCGCCCAGGTGGGCATCAGCCCTGCGACCAAGGTGGACAATCCAAAAGCCAGGGCTGCGACCACGATCAAGCGCACGCGGACACGAATGCGTCGAGCCGCCATCAGCGAGCCGAACAAGCTGCCCAGCGCCAAGAAGGTCGACAAGATGCCAAGCGAGGCAGCGCCACCGGCAAACTCCTGGGTGGCCATCAGTGCCGTCGTCAGCTGAAAATTCAGGCCGAACATCGCCACGAAGAACACCAGGGCAAGCAAGAAAATCAGTTCTGATCGTGCCCGCAAGAAGGCGATGCCTTGGCTGAACGTGGTGCGATTCTCCGAGCTGCGATGCACCACGGGTATGCGACGCAGGCTCGCAATACCACTGAGGGCAACGGCAAACATCGCGGCGATCACGCCCATCACCACGGGTAAACCGGTACCGGCGATCAAAATTCCCGCCAGTGCCGGTCCACCAATGCGGGCAAGGTTGAACGCGACCGAGTTAAGCGCTACAGCGTTGGCCAGGTGATCATCGCCCACCAACTGCCCCACCATCGCCTGACGTGACGGCTGGTCAACGGCCGCCATCACACCGGTGAGTGCTGCGAGCAGGAAAACCACAGCCAAAGTGGCGGTATCGGTCAGAAGCGCCACCAACAACGCGATTGATGCCGAGGTCAGTCCCACGTGGGCCCAGATCATGAGAGTGCGGCGAGAGAAGCGATCCGCCAGAACACCCGCCCACGGAGTAATGATCAAAAACGGCAGGAATTGCAGGGCCGTCGCGATGCCCACCGCGGTGCCTGAACCATCGGTGATATCCAAGATCAGCCAGTCTTGCGCCAACCGCATCATCCAAAACCCGATGCCGGTTGACAGCTGTGCGAGCAGATATCGCCGGTACTGGCCGTAGGCAAGGGCGGCAAACGTTGGACTCATGAACCCGCTAACCGATCCAAGATCACGGCGGCACGGGCGAGCGTTTGTCGCTCGTCCGCGGTGATCTCGCTCATCCGACAGGTCAGCCACGCTTCCCGCCGAGCCCGGTCACTAGCCAGCAGTTCAGTGCCGGCCTTCGTCAGCCGCAACAGCACCTGACGGCGATCCTCGGGGTTGTCCTTGCGCTCTAATAGTCCATCAGCAACCAGGTTTGCGACCGTTCGTGTCATGGACGGGGGTTGAACGCGCTCATGGGCGGCGAGTTCGCCCGAAGTCATCGCGCCATGCCGGTGCAGGGTCGCCAAGACCGACAGTTGGCTCAGCGTGAGTCCGTGATCACCGCGCTCAGCCCGCAACCGCCTCGCCAAACGCATGACCGAGACCTGAAGGTCGTGAGTCATCTTTCGCATAATTAGTTAGCATAACTCATTACCTTTGCTAACTAAAAATTCAACCAGACCGCAGGTTATCTCGCGGCACGCCGGATGAGCTTGTTCGAGAATGCACTGGAGCCAGCAGCATTGCTCGCAGAAACCCATAACGAATAACGCTTGCCTGGTGTGAGACCGGTCAGCAGCACGCTTCTGCCATCGACGCGAATGAGGTCGTTCTTACGGTTCTTGGCGCGACCCCAAGAAACGCGCACGATGTACTCATCGATACTCGCGCCGCCATCATCGACCGGAGCCCGCCAGTACAGCAGCAATCCGTCTTCGCGGTTTCGCGCACGGAGCCGACGCGGCGCTTCGGCCACACCAAATGGCTTGACCACTGGCGAGTCGACGGCGGTTCCCACGCCGTCGTCGTTGAAGGCAACAACCGACACCACGTATTGCTGCCCGTTGGTCAGATTGCCGAGGCCAAGACCGGTAACCGCGACCTCGTGTGATTGTTCAACAGAACTGGTACCCCATTTGCGGACCTCAACCTGGTATCCCGAAACCGAATCATCGCCATCAGCAGGTGGCTGCCAGGACACCTCAATGCTTTCATTGCCCGGCTCGACGCTAAGACCGACCACGACGCCGGGAGGCGAAGGGGTCGGCTCAGGTGTCGGGGTGGGCACGGGCACAGGCACGGGTGCGGGTGCGGGTGCCGGTGCCGGTGCGGGTGCCGGTGCCGGTGTGGGTGTGGGTGCCGGTGTGGGTGTGGGTGTGGGTGTGGGTGTGGGTGTGGGTGTGGG